>SL_3KL_010_SEDDRAFT_10000671_pt1 | contig 29147 bp, 36 predicted proteins | sample SodLakKL_010_SED_2_FD_10381 | JGI IMG/M metagenome (IMG submission 10381)
TTTTTATTTATTTCAACCCCAACTGCAGGGGTTGCACCCCTGCAGCTTGGGATCCCTCGACAGGCTCGGGATGACAGGAGTGGTGATGGGATCCCTCGACAGGCTCGGGATGACGGGAAGAGAGCACAGAACAATAGGAAGAGAGTGCAAATTGACAGAAAGAGAATTCGAGGATAGTGGAAAAATCTACGTATCTTACCTTCCCATTCCTTCATAGGTTATGCCTTCCTCTTCAAATTCTTTTCTTTCCCAGATATTACGAGTGTCTATAACAATATTTAAGTGTTTTCTTATCTCTTTGGGGGTAAAATCTTTAAACTCTTCCCATTGAGTCATTAAGATAAGAGCATCTGCTCCCTTTAGCGCTTCCTCTTTTTTGGAAACAAAAGTTATACTATTTTTCTTATTTTTTAGCTCTTCTTTGGCGTTTTCCATTGCTATCGGATCATAGCACCTAACTTTTGCGCCTTTTTCGATTAATCTCTTTACTATTTCTATAGCCGAAGACTCCCTTATATCATCCGTATCCGGTTTAAAAGCAAGCCCCCAGACAGCAACTTTTTTATTTGCTATTTCCGGTAGATGCTTTTTTAGTTTTTGCAAGACAACAGAGCGCTGAAAACGATTTGCCTTAGAAACTGCTTCCAGTACACGTATCTCTATTCCGTAATCAGAAGAGGTACGAATAAATTCATCTACGTCTTTAGGAAAGCAAGAACCTCCATATCCGGGACCCGCCTCCAAAAATCTATCTCCTATTCTCTTATCAAGACCCATTCCTTTTGCTACCTCTCTTACATCGGCCCCAACCTCATCACAGAGATTAGCCACTTCATTGATAAATGTCACTTTTGCTGCCAAAAATGCATTAGAGGCGTATTTTATAAGCTCTGCGCTCTTTATATCGGTTACCATTAGCTTAAAGCCTTTTTTTGTAATTGGTTTGTAAAGTTCTCTTAATGTCTCTTCTGCTTTTTTGGAATCAACTCCGATAATAATGCGATCAGGATTCATAAAATCTTCTACCGCAGAACCTTCTCTTAAGAACTCGGGGTTTGAGGCAACATCAAACTCGGCACCGGAAGAGAGATTTTCATTGATAATTCTCTTCACCTCCTCTGCTGTTCCCACCGGAACAGTCGATTTATTTACAAAAACAAGATAATCGGTTAGTTCTTCCCCAACCTGTTTTGCTACTTCTCTTACATATCTCAAATCAACCCTTCTCTGCTCATCGGGAGGAGTACCTACTGCATTAAAAACTACTTTTGCCCCCTCTATTCCTTCTGAGATATTATCGGTAAAAGTTAGCCTTCCGCTTTTTAGGTTTTTTTGCAACATCTCTTCAAGCCCGGGTTCATAGATAGGAGATATTCCTTCTTTAAGTTTTTTTATCTTTTTGTTATCAATATCAACTCCGACCACTCTGTGGCCAAGCTCTGCAAAACAGACTGCACTAACAAGTCCTACATATCCTGTTCCAAGCAGACAAATTTTCATAATTTTTTTATTTTTACTTATTATAATACTCCTTGTACCATTCTGAAAACTTCTTTAATCCCTCTTTTGTTGATGTTTTAGGGTTGTAATTAAGAAGTCTTTGAGCCTTGCTAATATCGGCCCAAGTCTCTTTAACATCTCCTTTTTGCATCGGTAGATATCTCTTCTTCGCCTTCTTTCCGGTGATTTCTTCTATTTGAGATATAAATTGCTCTAGCTCTACCGGGTTATCATTTCCCAAATTGATAATCTCGTATGGATAAGGATTATTTATTGCGGAAAAGATACCATCTACTGTATCGTCTATGTAGGTAAAGTCTCTCTTCATCTTTCCTTTATTAAAGAGATTGACCTCTCTTCCTTCTTTGATCTCTCTAAAAAAGCTAAAGCATCCCATGTCCGGCCTTCCCCAAGGACCATAAACGGTAAAAAATCTAAGTATAGTGACATTAATCTTAAAGAGATGGTGGTATGTGTAGGCCATCTCTTCTCCCGCTTTTTTTGTTGCGGCATAAAATGATACAGGAAAGTCTGTCTTATCTTCTTCAGAGAAAGGTGTCTTCTCATTTCCTCCATACACCGAACTGGAGGAGGCAAAGACAAGGTCTTTTACTCCATACTCACTCATCAGCTTTAAGATATTGAATGTGCCGGTGATATTTGAGGAGATATATGCTTCCGGGTTTTCTAAAGAATATCTTACTCCCGCTTGTGCGCCAAGATGACAGACTTTATCAAATCTATTCTTTTTAAACAGTCCTTCTACTCTATTGTAGTCGGCTAGATCTATCTCTGCAATCTCTACATCATGGCTCTTTTTTAGTTCTTTTATTCTATCTCTTTTTAAAGATGTTTCGTAATAATCATTGAAGTTGTCTAAAATAACAACTGGAGTTCCTTCTTGAAGTACTCTTTTTGCAACATGAAATCCTATAAACCCTGCTCCTCCTGTTATTAATATCTTTTCTGTCATCTCTCTTTCTTCTTTTCTGTTTTTATAATCCTCCTTACATAATATCTTTTTTCGTGAGGAGACATTGTTAACTGTATCTTAATTAGAAGGTCTAATACAATTCCAAAACTAAAAAAGACGACTCCAATAAGAAGACAGAAAAAACCAACAAAAAACCAGCCGTTTCTATTTAAACTTACATTGAAGATGATTCTTGCATAGAGAGACCAAAAAAGAGAAAGTCCGCCAAAGGCTAAAGAAACAAAGCTCATAAGCCCAAAAAGATGCATCGGTCTTTGTGAATATTTGTGAATAAACCAGATATAGATAAGATCGATAAATCCTCTCAGTGCTTTTGTAAATCCGTATTTGCTGCTGCCATATTTTCTTGCTCTATGATTTACCTCTAGCTCTCCTATCTTAAATCCCTTCCATCTTAGAAGGGCTAAGATATAGCGGTGCATCTCACCTCCTATATCCAAACTCTTTACCGCTTCACGTCTATAGATACGAAGAGTGCACCCTGAGTCGTGCACTTCATCTTTAATAAACAATCGACGCAAAAATCGCGCCATAAAAGTGATAAAACAGACATACCCTCTGTCTTTTCTGTTTTTTCTCCATCCGGCAACAACATCTAAGTCCTCTTTTTCCAGCTTTTCTATTAATTTTGGAATATCTCGCGGATCATTTTGCCCATCTCCATCTAAAGAAACAACAATATCTCCTCTTGAAGCTTTAAATCCAGCATCCAGTGCAACCGCCTGCCCATAATTTCTGTTCAAGTCAATGATAGTAACTTTTTCTAACTCCTTTAGCTTTTTTAAAGAATCATCTGTGCTACCGTCATTTATAAATATAATCTCATAAGAAGATTTTAGCCCCTTAAGAGTTTGTCTTAGCTCCTCAAAAAGACCGGGGATAGACCCTTCTTCGTTATATATCGGAACAACAACAGAGATAAGATCCTCTTCTCTTTCTTTTTTGATGTAAGACTCGTTACTCATTTTATACACAGCTCCTTTTTATTTTTTCGATTATACCTTATTTTTGCTTTCTTATCAACAAATCTGCAGGGGTGCAACCCCTGCAGTTTTTTAAAGAAAAAACGTCACTTTGTGACGTTTTATGTTAAAATAGGCTTAAGAAGAAAGAATCTTATATTTTTACCACTTCATTGTCCTTCCTAAGAAAAACAAAAAAAGAAAATTATAAAGTTCTACGATTTTCATATTTTATATCTCACCTCCTTTTTTCTTAGAAAAAGTTATTTTCTCACATTCTCCGCTTAAGATAACTTTCTTTAAGCTCTCTAACCTTTTTACTTGCTTATCTATATTATTGGAAATTTTCATTTTTTCGCAGTTCTTCGCTTCTCTTAAAGAATCTCTCGTCTCCTTTCCTTCCTTTTCTGCTTCAATAAAATTATCCCTTAGCTCTTCAAGAAGAAGATCTATTTTTAAGAGAGCCTTGCTACTTTCCTTATGTAAAAATTGCCGTATCTTTTTCTTTTTCACTTTAAACACCTCTCTTTTAAAAATTAAAGGATTTTATAAAGAACAAATTTCTCTATGCTTTATTTTATAGCACAAATTGCTCTTTATTTCAACCACACAATCTGCAGGGGTGCAACCCCTGCAGCTTTTCCTTGCAGATTTTTTAATTAGGGGGTTTGGGGCTTTCCAAAGAGTTGATTTTTTATCTCTTCTTTTTTGTCTAAAATTATATCAACACCCTCTCTTTTTAACTCTTCTATCTTTTCTTTGCTTAATTTTTTTGAGCTGTCAAAAAGTTTTAAAATCATCTCTGCGTCATCATCGCCCGCAATTCTGTTTATAGAAATTTTATTGCAAGCAAGGCACTCATGAATAATCATAAGCTCACCTTCTCTCTCTTTTCCATACTTATCCTTTCCTTCTTTTTTGAATGTCAATCCAATCGGCTTCATCTCCCCTTTACATTTTGCCTTTCTGTCTCCCGATTTTTCCAAATCTAGGTGCCTTGTCATAAGACAATAAGGACAATGATTTCTATGTCTTGTCCCCATAAAGGGACTAAAGACAACCCATTTTTTGCAAGAGAGACACTCAAATCCGTCCTTTTTCTCTTTTTTTTGAATATTATTACTATTATTTTTTCTCATATGTCATCTGCAGGGGTCTCATCTGCAGGGGCTAAAACCCCTGCAGCTTTTTTAGAGGTTTTGGGAGAAGAATTGTTTTAAGTCTTTTACCTTTACTCTCTCTTGTTTCATTGTGTCTCTGTCTCTTACTGTTACAGAATCATCTTTTTCTACTGTTTCAAAGTCTATTGTTATACAATACGGTGTTCCAATCTCATCTTGTCTTCTATACCTTTTTCCGATACTTCCTGATTCATCAAACTCACACATATAGTGTGAAGATAATTCTTTATATATCTCTCTCGCTTTCTCTACAAGTTCTTCTTTGTTCTTTTGCAAAGGAAAGATTGCCACCTTTACCGGGGCTATTCTCTTATCAAGCTTTAGAACAACTCTTGTTTCGCCATCCACATCTTCTTCCGTATAGGCGTCATGCAAAAAGGCAAACACCATTCTATTTAATCCTGCAGAAGTCTCCATAATGTGCGGAATAAAAGTCTCTTCCGTTATTGGGTCTCTGTATTCTAATTTTTGTCCGGAAAACTTGGAGTGTTGAGATAGATCCCAATCTCCTCTTTGATGAATTCCTTCCAGTTCTTTAAATCCACCAAGCGCCTCAAAGTTGTACTCTATATCATAAGCTTGTGCAGCATAGTGGGAAAGCTTTTCATGCTTATACCATCTTATATTCTCTTCTTTTATTCCGTATTCTAGATACCAGTTCCATCTCGTCTCTTTCCACTCTTCATACTTTTTGTCCATCTCTTTTGGATTTAAGAAATATTGCATCTCCATCTGTTCAAATTCTCTTGTTCTGAAGATAAATTGACGGGCAATAATTTCGTTTCTAAACGCCTTTCCCGTTTGAGCTATTCCAAAAGGGAGCTTAACTCTACCGGTATCCATCACATTTTTGTAGTTTAAATAAATTCCCCCACATGTTTCCGGTCTTAAATAGACCACATTTTCTTCAGAAAGCTTATCTGTTGGGGAGCCTAAGTTTGATTTAACCATTAAAGAAAAGTTTTTTGCCGGTGTAAGGTTCTCGCTTTGGCAATTGATACATTTTAGTTTTTTATCCTCCTTCTCTAATTTTTCTATCTGCTTATTTATCTCATCGGCAGTCATTTTGTCAGCATTAATTCCAAATGCCTCTACCATATGGTCTGCCCTCATCCTTGTCTTGCAATCTCTGCAGTCAATCTGAGGATCGTCAAAACCATCTATATGTCCACTCGCCTCCCATGTTGTAGGATGCATAAATATTGCAGAATCAAGCCCAACAACATCTTCTCTTCTTTGCACCATATCTTTCCACCACATTCTCTCTAAATTGTTTTTTAGCTCAACTCCCATTGGCCCATAATCATATACAGCGGCAAATCCTCCATATATCTCTGAAGATGGAAAGACAAAACCTCTCCTTTTGCAAAAAGAGACCATTTTTTCTATTGTTATTTCTTTTTTTTCTTCGTTTTTCATATTTTTATTTTTAATATTATAAAAAAACCTCGCTCAAATAATCTACACTTTAGATTACTAGAACGAGATTTTCCCGCGGTTCCATCTAGTTTCCTCTTTTTTTGAGGCCCTCTTTTTATCAAATAGCCTTCTTTTTGCAAATCGCAAGAGAGGACGCCACTCCTTCAAGGCTTTTTGATTTTACAATTCTATAATAAATGAATTTTTCCTTTTAGTCAACAGCTGGCTCTTCCTTTTTTTCGCTCTGCTCTAAGACTTTTCTATAGAAAAAGACAGTGGCAATTAAAGATACGGGAACTGTAATAAGAAAGGCTACGTTAAAAAAGATAGATATCTCGCCAATTATTATACCTGCAAAAAAAGCGACAAGTGCCGGTGTTATATTAATTAATAACAAGATAAGCACCAACCAAAAGAGATTGAGTCTGTTTCCTTTCATAATCTCTGAGCACCTTCTAAGCGCCTCTATCGGTCTCATCTTTTTATCTATCACAAGATATTCTACAAAATAAAATTGTAGGCCCCAAATAATTCCGGGGATAATAAGAAGAATGAATCCTCCTAAAACAATTAAAAAGTATAAGATGCTTGCTATAAAAAATCTAAAAAAGAGAAAATAACAAGAAAAAAGATCTTTAAATTGTGGCTTCTTTCCATCGTGAATCATTAAAGAGATGTTTATAAGCCCCATAGTTAAAAAGATGGAAAATATAGAAATAATTATTGATAAAAAAGATAATAATAGCTCATCTCCTATAAAGATACTGATAAGTTCTTCTGAAAAAGAGACTAAAAGAAAAAGAAACATAACCGGTAATAAGAAAGCAAAATGCTCTATTGTCTTTTTCCAGCCAAAAGCTAATGATTCTTTTTTTGAAATATTTTTTGTTTTCATTTTTTTTAGGGCTCTATTTTTTTTATAAATTAAAATAATTATCTATGCTTTTTCCTTTTTCTATTAAGGCTCTTATCTCTTTCATTAAGTTTAGTATAAAAAACAAATTGTGATGTGTCAAAAGCATAATTGCATATATCTCTTTTTTCCTCGCCAAATGATGAATATATCCTCTTGTATGATTTTTGCAGACAAAACAAGAACATCTCTTATCAAGAGGCTTTTTACTATCTTTGAAAAAAACAGGCCATACATTAATTCTTCCTTCTGATGTTAGCGCCGTGTTGTGCCGTGCAAAACGAGTAGGAATTACACAATCAAAAAGATCTACACCCCTTAAAACACTCTCTACTATATCCTGAGGCTCCCCGATTCCTAAAAAGTGCCTCGGTTTTTTTGAAGGGAGAATGTCTGTAACAGAGTCCAAGATAGAGTACATATTCTTCTTTGAATCGCCAAAAGAGTCGCCAAAAGAACCTCCGATACCAAAGCCAAAAAATGGAAGAGATGAGACATATCTAGCGGACTCTTTTCTTAAATCGGCAAACCTTCCTCCTTGTACAATTCCAAACATCTTCTGTTTTCTTACCCCCGATAATGCTTCCAGCGATTGTTCTGCCCAGCGATTTGTTCTTTTTAAAGATTTTTTTTGATATTCATATGAAGCGAGAGGAGAGGTGCACTCATCAAAGGCAAAAATGATATCTGCCCCAAGATTTTTTTGCGCATTAATTGAGCTTTTCGGAGTAATTTTTACCTTTTTTCCATCTGTAGGAGAAGAAAAGACTACGCTATCTTCTTTTATTATGACATTGCTCTTTTTTTTATTTGAAACCTTTCCCTCTTTTTCTTTATATATCTTTCCCGTCTTTTCTTGCCATCCTGCTCCCAGGCTAAATACTTGAAATCCCCCACTATCGGTCATAATTGGATAATCTATGTTCAAAAACTTATGAAGCCCTCCCATCTTTTTAACAATTTTATGTTCGTCTCTGCAATAAAAATGAAAAGTGTTCATCATAAAGATGTCTGCGCCAACATCTTTACAGTCTTTAAAACTCATCCCTTTTAATGCTCCACAAGTTGCAACAGGCACAAAGGCGGGAGTATCTATCTTTCCATGAGGAGTATGCAAGACTCCTCTTCTTGCTTTTCCAAGCTCTTTTTTTATCTCAAATTTAAACATAAATATCTCTTTATTTTTCTTAATTATAAGAAATGCCGATAAAAGTAAAAGAGGCACGCGATTCTTCGTGCCTCTTTCTTTAAAATCTACTCCATGTGCTTTTTTTTATCCTCTTTAGAGAGCAGCTTATAAACAGAAAATGCTGCTCCAGCAATAATCAAGAAGATAAAGGCAAAGAAGATGGGTGTGGTGTAATCCGGATTTTGTGAAATATCTTTCACAAATGTCCAAAAATTCCACGAAGGTGGAACACTCACTACTCCCAAAAAATATATAAGAACTACTATCAAAACCTTTCTCCCTGTATTCCCCATTCTCTCTATCATTTTTAACCCTCCTTTATTATGTAGAGTAGAGTAGCTATATTATATAATAAAAATATATTTTGTCAAAGTTATTTTTTGGGGATAGTAAAATCAAGCTGCCTTGCTTCTATATTACCCCCCACAAGCCTGACCCTTATCTTATCTCCAAGAGAATATCTTTTTCTCTTTCTTGTTCCAATAAGAGAGTAGTTTTCTTCATCAAAAATATAATAGTCGTCATCCATATCACGAATAGATACCATTCCTTCCGCCTTGGTTTCTATCTCTTGAACAAAAAATCCAAAATTGGTAACACCGGCAATAATTGCGTCAAACTCTTCTCCCACCTTATTTAACATATATTCCACCTGCTTATATGCTATAGAGTTTCTCTCTGCATCCAATACATCAAGTTCGCGAAAGGATATCTCTCTTGCAACATCTTCGTATCTTTTTGGATTTATTTTTTCTCCCCTCAGTTTCTTTTTTACAATTCTATGCATCAATAGATCGGCATACCTTCTTATGGGTGAGGTAAAGTGCATATATTCATCTAATGCAAGTCCAAAATGCTTCTTATTTTTTATAGAATATTCGGCCTTTGCCATGGAACGAAGAACGGCCGATTTTACTAAAAATTCCTCATTTTTTCCTTTAATATCTTTAAAAAGCTTGTTAATCTCCGTAGAAGATATATCTTTTTTTTCTACTCTTACTTTATATCCCAAGTTAGAGAGAAAGGTTAGGAGATTATCTATCGTCTCTTTGTCGGGCTTATCGTGGACACGATAAAGAGTCTTAAATCTTTTTGCTACTTCTCTATTTGCGAGTATCATTAACTCTTCTACTAAATTATGAGTAAAAAAGTGTTCTTTTCTATATACAGAGATCGGCCTCCCGTCATGATCAAGTTTAAAAAAGAGTTCGTCATCTTCAATCATAAGAGCGCCGTTTTTTATTCGTTCTTTTCTTAAATTCTTTGCTATCTCGGCAAGAAAAGAGAGCTCTTTAAGAAATTTTCCCTTCTTTTTGTCCAGCACTTCTTGAGCTTCTTTATATGTAAATCTTTTATCAGAAAAAATAACTGTCTCTCCAAACCACCTCTCTACAATATCTCCATTTTTTTTAATTTTAAAAACTGCAGAAAATGCAACACGCTCTTCTTTTTCTTTTAGACTACAGATATCATTTGACAAGACCTCCGGTAACATCGGGATAGTCCTATCTACAAGATAGATAGAAAAAGCTCTTTTTTGTGCTTCTTTGTCTAGCTCCGTCTTTTCTTTTACATAATTAGAGACATCGGCTATATGAACACCGACTTCATATAAGTCATCTTCTATCTTTCTTACAGAGAGAGCGTCATCAAAGTCTTTTGCATCTTCAGGGTCTATCGTAAATGTTACAGCATTGGAGAAGTCTTTCCTGTTTTTTGTATCGGCTATCTTCTTTTTTAAATCTTTTGCCTCTTTTTCTACTTTCCCCGGAAAATCTATAGAAAGTCCCTTTTCTAGTACAATTGAATTTATCTCGGTATCGTTTTCGCCCTTTTTGCCTATTGTTTTTATCACTTTCCCTTCAGGGTTCTTTTTCTTATCTTTCCAGTTAACTATCTCTACAAGCGCTTTGCTTTTGTTTTTTACTCTATTTTTTGGAAGAAATATGTCAACATACATCCTCTTATCGTCAGGAACAAGGAAGGCATATTTTTTATTTTTCTTTTTCTCTATAACGCCGACAAATCTCTTCTTAGCTCTTTTTATTATATTTACCACCTCTCCTTGCTGCTTTTCTCCCTTTTTCTTAGGAAATAGAGCAACACTCACTTCATCATTGTGAAGTGCCGTGTTTAAGAAAGATGCTTCTATTTTGATATCTTCTTCAAACTCTTCGCTTCTTACATAGCCTGTTCCGATAGAAGATATACTAATTATTCCTTTTACTGTTTTTGCCATAAAATAAACAAAAGGGTAATTCCCTTTATATAATTAAAAGAGAAACCCCTCCGTAGAGGGAGGGGCCTGTCTCTTAAGCTTTAGAAACGTTCGCTGCTTTTGGTCCCTTATTGGACGTCGCAACTTCGAAGCTCACTTTGTCTCCTACCTTGAGGTCATCGAAATTTAAATCGACGAGATCATTGGAGTGGAAAAATAGATCTTCCTCTCCCTCTCTTTCGATAAATCCAAATCCTCTCTCGGTAAGCGTTTTGATTGTGCCTTCCATTTTGACTAAGTATAATTTTATAAATGGCAGAAACCCGACTCCATTCCTACGCTACGGCCTTAATAATACACTATTTATCTCTTTTGTCAATTTATTTGCAGGGGCTAAAACCCCTGCAGCTTAGAGGGAGGCTATTATTGCAGAGATGATTCCTGTTAAAAATATCGCATCAAAAATACCTCCTCCTCCAATAACAATCCCTCCTCCCTTTTTTAGTAAAATTTGAGGTAAGTGGAGAAGATCTCCTCCAATTAGAACCCCTAAGACTCCACCGACAAATGCCGTTTCTCGCGCATATTCGGGAGCAAGAAAAAGGGCACAAGATACGGCAAAAAGAACAGGCAGAAAAATCAAAACTAGAACCCCTCTCTTTTCAACATAAGAAGACGTGATAAATGCAAAAAAAGATACAATTAAGACAGAGATAAGAGTCGGGTAAGTTGGAATATAAGATAAAAAATAGCCAGCTACAAAAAGAGGAATAAGTGCTCCCCCAATATTAATAGAGACTCCTTGGCTTCTCCACACGGTACGCGGAAAAATCCCAAGATGACGGGTCTCTACTAACCTAACGGCCCTCTTTTTTCCCAAAGGTATATTTATAAATGAAGATATTATAACTAAAAGCGCTAAAAGAAAACCAAGAGAATAGGATATATCGAGCAAGTCAAGGCTGACACTTGTAAAATAAAAAGCTCCCGACAACAAAAGAAGGGGTATTGAGATAATAAGTATAATAATAAATATAAGAAAATAGATTAAACCCATAAAAACATCTTAACAATTAAAGAGACAAATTAAAAGGCAAGGATTGCTCCTTGCCTTTTTTTTGCATGCTCTTCTTTAAAATGTGCATCTTGGGTTAGCGATAAAAACATCTTCTGTTTCTTTGCATTTGCAATANTAGTTGCCACAATCATTACATGTGAGCGGATCTATAATTTCACTGCAATAGATNCATCCGTTCTGATAAGGCCTAGAGCTACACTTACAGTCTTTCTTTTTTAAATAAGTTACCATTTTTACTCTTCTCTCAAACTGCACACCATCCACATCAATATCTTCAATTAAGATAACTGCTTCTTCCTTGTAAGACATTTTTATCCCTCCTTTCTAAAAAGGATATTCTTTTTTTTATCTTTGTCAATGAGCTTAAAGCAAAAATAATTAATCCCATGTCAATATATAGCGATGAAAACTTCCATCTCTAAAAAGACATTCTTCTTCTGTACACAAAACTTTTTTCCCTACTACAAAAAAAACTATTTGCTCAAGATATCCTTCTAGGTGTTTGCAGTGCAANGGGTGTCCCACAAAATTATCAAGCTCTATAACGAGTCTTCTTTTTTCACTATCTGCTTCCGTTATACGAATATCTCCTTTCTCATAATATTTACGCCAAGCACTATTGGCGTTTTTAGCGACCATTTCCAGAGAAACAAATAATCTGCTGGTAAATTTCAATAAAAAAGAAATTCTCGCAATTTTTCTCCCGATATCCTTTACGCCCTCTTCATCAAGGCTAAAGAGTTCTTTTTTTACAACAAAAAATGCCATATAGTGAGAGACCGGTATATTATCGCCCGGCTTTATATTAAAAATGTCGAGATTATACCCGATTTCATCCATTCCTTTCATAATATCTTTCTTTATTTCATGGCCATAATCTTTTTCCAGAACCGATATATGATCGATAATTGTACGAGCAATTGTCGTTCCACTATTCCTTTTGATATATTCTCTATCTTCTTTGCTAAGTTCTATCATATCTTTTATTAGCTTTTCTTAATTATTATAAAAAAATAGAAAAAGTAAAGCTTTGTCTTTTTCTTTTTTATGCTAAAATCAAATCATGGACATAGCGGGCACTATTATTTTTATCGGAATACTTGTCTTTTTGGCCCATTTTTTTGATTGGCTTTTTAGCTTTGTTCGCATTCCGGATGTACTTCTTCTTATGTGTATAGGGCTTCTCGTTGGACCTCTGCTCAATATTGTTCCCGTCGATTTTTTAGGAGAAATGGGAGATGTTATCGTTGTATTGACACTGGTAATAATTCTTTTTGAAGGCTCTATTAAGTTAAAGTTTACAAGCCTTAAGGAGGCGGCCTTTGGAACTATCGGCCTCACTTTTGCGAGCTTTTTGCTTACAATGTCTGTGGTTGGTCTTATTCTCTTTAATTTTGCGAATTTACACATCATCTCTTCTTTTTTGATTGGTGCAATCGTAGGAGGAAATGCGGCCGCAATTGTAGTTCCTCTTATAGAAAAGATAAAGATAAGAGATAGCTCAAAAACGACTCTATTTTTGGAGTCAGGGATAAGTGATGTTTTGAGTATTATTTTTACGGTAGCTCTTATCACTTCTTTAGAGCTAGGCTTTTTTGAAATTAGCTCACTTTTGACTGAAACCATCAAGACACTCTTTGTCTCCATTGTTATTGGAATATCGGCAGCTCTTTTATGGTCTTTGCTCTTGAATAAAGTGCACAATATTCAAAATTCTGCTTTTAGCACTCCTGCTTTTGTATTTATTATATACGGAATAGCTGAGGCGATGGAATTAAGTGGTCTTATTGCTGTTATCGCTTTCGGTATTATTCTTGGCAATATTCCATCTCTTATCTCTTCAATTAAAGAAAATCATAAATTTCTATATTCAATACTGCACCCGCAACCACTATCTACTAAAGAGCTTTCCTTTTTTCGTGAAGTAGTTTTTTTAATAAAGATTTTCTTTTTTGTTTTTATCGGCATCTCATTAAATTTTAGCGATATAACAATCATAATGATAGGCTTTTTGCTTGTTATTGTCCTTTTTGCAGTAAGAGTTTTTGTCGTTTCCTTTAGTGTCCCCCGTTCCACATCAAAATTTGACGCATCCATAATGTCTGTAACAATCCCCAGAGGACTTGCAGCAGCAGTGTTGGCACTCATTCCTCTGCAACGAGGAATTGAAGGAGGAGCGTTGGTTCAAGATATCGTCTATTCTATTATATTCTTTTCTATTCTCTTTACTTCTGTCTTAATTTTTTTACTATACAATACCGGCTTGATAAAAGTATTTAAAAAATTCTTTCCCGACTTTTTAGATGATAAAGAAGAATAAAAAGAGCGCCTCAAGGCGCTCTTTTGTTTTGGCTAATTTATCTATTTAATAGCTACACCCTGTCGCTTCTCCTAAAGAATTAAAGTCTCTCCCTCCCTCATAAACCTCTCCCTCAATCTGAATTTCAGGAACATAATTGGTCTTTGTTTCTTCAGCGCATCTAGCACCCTCATCCATACACTCTACATAAATAGGATCCACTATTTCACGGCCTCCAAAACTATTAACAAGATGTGTACAGGCAGGACAGGTTGCGCTTCCATATATAACCAGACCAGCTTCTTCCAGACAAGAGACAAAATTTTTCATTTTTTCGTCTGATTTTTCACTATTTTCAGTGTCTTCTCCCATTACATTGTTTTCTTCTTCCTCAATTGTGTCTATATCTTCATCTACTTCCTCTATCTCATTTTCTACATCCATATTCATTGCAATATAGAGAGAGATACTAATCAAAAATAGGCCAATTAATATCGCTATAACAGTTTTATTCATGTTTTTATTTTTATATTAATAACTTAAAAAACTTACCATCCAAAAAGTAGCCAAACTTACTACTCCCGTAATGAAGGTTCCCCACGCCATATCGACCACAGTCATCTTTAGTGACCAATTTTTTAATGTTGCAAAATTTGTCAAATCATAAGCTCCATAAGAGATAGTCCCTAAAAGCGCACCAAAGATAAATGTTCTCCAAAGTTCTGTCTCTCCATGTATTGCCGGAAAGACAATAAGAATTGTAATTCCTAAAGCATAAAGAGGATAAAAAAAGATAACAGGTCCCATCTTTACAGAGTCTGCCATTAAGTGCCCGATATGTTCTTTTACAAAGCCCTTTATTATAAATTTAAGCCAAATCGCATCAAGAACAACAAGAAGAAGAAGCGATACAATATAAGAAAGAATAAATGTTTCCATAACTTAACTTTCCCTTGTTAGGCCTGTGCCATTTATTCTAATAGTCCATACCGCACTCTCATCCTCATCTAATGTACTAGTGGTAAAGATCAAAAATTCTCCTTCTTCGTCAAATGATAATCCCTTAAATCTCGGTTTAAAATTAATTCTTTCTTCCAAGTCTTCAACTCCTAGCGCCAGCAAAATATCCTCTTTATCAAGAGAAAATTCTTCCTCTAATGTCTCTACATTATCTACAACAAGATACTTGCCCGCTTCTTCTTTCGTATTTAATAAATATGCAAAATGCGTTTCTGCCGGAGACCAGATGATGCTTCCGATTATTCCTCTATTTTTTTCACCTATTGGATTGAGTCTATTATTCCTTACATCCAGTTCAAAAAAGAGAGAAATGTCTATCGGCAAAGTGTATGTTGAAATTGCAAAACCCAATTTTCTTGGATTGGGAAGAGGAGATGTTGCAATAAAGCGATCAAAATTTTCCGGACCAATGTTTGCACCTCCAGAGCTAATTAATTCCGGAAACATATGCTCCCACCCTTCACTTACTCCATTTTGCCAATCTTCAATCTTGTAGATAAAAACAACGTCATTGTTGTCATCTACAACATGCAGCTCTCTGTCACCTTCTGCAATTATTACTCTTTTTCCGATTAGGTCGATATAGTTAATTTGAGAATAGAGAAAAAAGGAAATAATAAAGACAAAAAATGCGATTCCTACGACCATCCCTATTGTAAAAAAAATTTTTTGTTTCATAAGAAATACGTACAATTTACTTATAGGCAAAATGTCTCACCTTGTAAAAATATACTAGCAAATAAAAATTAATAAAGCAAGAAAAAAGGAAAGCACTCTGTTTATAGAATTTTTGAAGCATTAAGTGACTTTTTTCTCTTTATTGTAAAAGAGAAATTTATATCTTAACCTTTCTTTTTTAGTCTTTCCTGAGATGCTTATATTTGTATTCTTCTATTTCTAATAAGCGTAAAAAATTATCATAAAGGTATACGGAATTGCTTAAAAAATTGACAAATAAATTATTTATATTATAGTATAGCAAGAAAGGAGGTTTTTATTGTGAAGAGAATCTTTTGTTTTGACCTGGATGGAACGATAACAGAGTGCTCGGGATTTGGTCTTTCAGAAAAAAATATTCCATGGCAAATATTATGGATTGGTCTAACAATATACAGGCCAAAGCTAAGAGACTCTGTCGTGCTCCTTCTTAAAGAGTTAAAAGATAGTGATNCGGAAATTATTATCATAACAAAAAGACCTCAAGAGCTAGAAAAGATAACTACCAGTTATTTAAAAAAGAGAGGCGTCTTGTATGATAAAATCTTCTTTGTTGGCCCGGGACCGGACTCAGATAAGAAAAAGATAGAAAAAAAGAAAATGTGGATTATTTCTTTGATAATAATAGAGAAATAGTAAAAAAGGCGAAGGAGGAAGGAATCGTCGCTTTCTTAATTTAAAAAAGAGCAGGAAAAATATTTCTGCTCTTTTCTTTTTCTAGAAATCTCTTACACACCTCAGATATGCACTGCTTCTATCTGAAAGACAAGTCTTCCTTATTCTAATGTCATCTGAGTCTATCTCTCTTACTATATACGTATTTCCACGCACATCACACCCATCGTCATCTTGTGCAGAAGTAGAAGACCAGAGGATACCTTTTTCACCAATATCATTAAATGTATCGGTTGCATAAGATCTCTGATAACCTCCGGGCAAGATATTAAGTCCTAAAAACCCAAAAAGACTATCTTCTTTTAATTCTCCGCCATCCCACAAGCTATCATCTCCTGCAATCATACTTCCTTCATTTGAACCTCTAAATCCGTATCTTTTAGTAACATCTTCTCTCATTCCAATCTCCATCTCCAGTTCTCTCCAATCGGAATCACTGGGAACCCTCCAACCCAAAGGACAAATACCTCTAGCTCCTTCTCTCTCTTCTCCACACATTATGCTTTTGTGTGTATAAAGGCCTCCATAAACGGTACAATTATATAAAAAATTGTCATAACATCTTCTTTCTACTAAGCAATTTCTATCAATTTCTTCTTGGGTAATACTAATATTTTCTTGAAACCAACACTGATTGCCCAATCTTATTGTCTTGTATTCTCTATCACCATACTCTATTGAGTCTCCACAGCTCCACGTATCTCCCACCGTAACACTTACTATATCGCTATAGTCACTCTCATTATCGTCTGAAATCTGGGTAATTTTATAATAATATGTCGTTTCTGGCAGTAAGTCATAATCAGTATAATCTTCATTTACAGCGCTTCCTATCTTTTCATAAGTTCCATCTCTAGAGGTAGAGCGATAGACATTGTAAAGATCGGATCCAATAGAATAATTCCATAACAATTCCGTCTTTAATCTTAATTCTTCATGAAAATCGCCCTCTCTTACTCTTAATCCCGACGGACTTTTTAGATGTGTGGTGGCACTCACTTCCGCACTATGACCACTTTCGGTAAATTCAATAACTTGTGTAATGACATAATAGTATGTTGTGTTTGGCTCCAAACCTCTGTCAACATACTCACCTTCACTGGTATGCCCAATTCTGCTACTATATGAGTCTTCTTCTCTTTTTTTGCGATAAATATTGTATTGTCTTGCCTCTTCATTTTCCATCCACGACAATCTTATGCTGTCTTCTGATATCGCCTCCGCATAAAGATGAACAGGAACATTTTTCCCGCTCTGTCTTAATAATACAACTGCAAGAACTATAGTAATAATAACTACAAATCCAATAACTCCAAATATGATTTTTTTATTCATAGCTACTAATATTTATAATTTTAATCTTTATCTTCTTCAATTTTTCCTTTTAGTCTCTTTATCTCTTCTTTAAGTTCTATCATTTTTGATTCTCTCCCTACCATTAATTTGGTTAATTTTTCCAGCTCTCTAATCTTTTTTTGCGTCTCCCTTGTTCTTTCTTCTATCTGCTCTTCAAGATTTTCATTCAATCTTCTTAACTCTTTTGTTCTGGCCATTACTTTAATTTCCAGTACTTCTTTCTCTTCCTGCATCGATTTCTGAGCTCTCTCAAGGTCTTTCACCATCTTATTAAAGCTTTCTGCAAGATCTCCAAATTCATCCTTAGATGAGATAGTGGCTCTATTTTTGAAGTCTCCCATCGCAATTCTTCTTGCGACAAAGGATAGATCTTTTAATGGTCTTGTTATCTTTCTTGAAAGATAAAACGATGTCAAAATAATTGGCAAAAGAATAATTAGAGAAAGTGCCAAAAAATCAAATAATGCTTTTCTGAAAAAGACGAGAAGGTCTTCTCTTGATTGTGCCGTTACTACATACCACCTTAAGTCAAATCTATCATTATTATAAGCGATAAAACTTCCAGCAAGTTGTCTGTCATTAAGCTCAAAGTCAAAAACACCTTTTTCTCCCTCCATTCTTTCTTTTAGCAGACTGCTATCATCTATTCTTGCAAAGATATATCTCTCTTTTGGATAAGAGATAATCTCTCCTCTATCATTAATTAAAAATATCTCTTCTTTTTTGAGCCCAAAATTATTAAAATTTTCTACAAGTCGCTCTATACCAACTTTAGCTATGATAAAAGAGGAAGGGCTTTCTTCTCTGATTAAGGGAATTAGTATAAGAATCCCTTGATTCTCGTTTTCAGCATTGAAGTATTCATCAGAAATAACAATGTCCTTTTTTTCTTCCGCTTGCACTAAAAACTCCTCTATATTTATATCCTCAGAAAATTCTTCTCCAACAAAAAGATCTATCTCTCTATCTCTATCTATTATTGTGATATTTTCAAAAAATAGCTGGTAATAATTGTATGCTTTTTTGAGCTCATCTTCAATCTCTTCAATGCTGGCACTATCAGATAAAAAGACGCTATTTTCAGACAATATATTCGCTTTTTCAATAGAGCCATCTACAAATCTATCAACTTCAACAAAAGCAATTTTATTAACCTTTCCTAAGTTTTCATATATTATCTCAGTTGCATAAGAGTTAAAAAGATGGAACAAGAAAAATCCCCCAATAATGAGTGGAAAAAATCCAACAAGAATCAAGATAAAAACAAGTTTTGTCCTAAATTTCATTTTTACTTCTCCAGGTTAAAAAATGTTTCAAATTTACTAAAAAAAAGACTTAGCTATATAAATATATTACCTTGCATCACCCTAAAAGTAAATAGAGATACTTATTTACCAACTCAATCTAAAGAAGATATAATAAGTCTTACATTTTTCTGCTGTCATATGCCCAGTGAAGAAGTGCCTGTCTTTGTTTTTTTCTGCAAGACAGATCTCCATTCATACAATTCTTCTTAATTTGCCCAATATGACGTCTCATCGCAACCCATCTTTTAATCTGAGTTATATCTTGCTCTATTCTTCTTCCCATGTAGTATCTGCAATACCACTGAAACCAACCTCGCGGATCTTCTTCATAAATCCATCCTTTCTTTATCCAAAAAGAAAGGGGGAGTGATGCGTCTATCTTAAAGTAATTTAGCTCCTTGCTATGTCCACTCTCTCCTTCTGGGTGAAGCTTTGCTTTCTTGAACCACTCTTTTGGAAACTCCTTTTTACAATCTCTCATATATCTTCCTCCGAAAACCCCGAGCTCAAGCATCTCTTTTGGAGTAAGTTCAGGAGTAAATTCGTCATCAAAATCTTCTCCCACCTGCTTTGTAAGAGTATAAGAGTATCCCTTTTGCATCTTATCGTTTACTATAATTTTTTTTCTTTTCATCAATAAACTTTTAATCAAATATTCTAAGTAGTGCCAATCTTCTAACAATAATTCCTGTTACAAGAAGGATTATAAAAATTATAAATACTATTTTTTGTTTTTTATTCATATTTTTTTAACGCCTCTTCCTCTTCTTTGGTGCCAAACCTATAGGGACTATTTGCAACTATTGAAAGCGGTGCAGGAATTGATTTTGCGATCTCCCATCTATTATTTTTTAGCCCTAAAACATATATCTTGTAGTAATTTTCACTATCTTCTTCCTTTTTATAATTAATGGAAACATAATATACTCTTATTATTCTATAAAGATCTTGATATTCTTCTATATCCATAAATCCTTTGGAAAAATTTACAGAAAGCTCTCTTATGTTAGTTGTCGTGCTCTGGTCAATTAACTTTTCTTTTTCTTTCTCTTCTTTATTATAAAAATCCTTGTTTATGTCTTGGTCAATTACTTCTTTTGGATTATTTGTTAGCTCTATATCACTCCTTTCTGTAGAATCACTGGGAGGACAGAGAACAAGTTTGTCACTACTCTCTCTTTTCAGGCTAAATGTGCCCGCTACAAACATCAAAAAGAAGGAAATTAAAACAATAAAAATCTTTTTCATAAGCCACTTTTATTATATCACAAAAAAGGCAAATTTTTACAAAGTGCCTTCTTAAAAAAAATAATATTTTTTGTTATTCTTCTATTCCTCTTTCTTGCAAGATCTCTTGTATCCTTTTAAGGTCTTCTGTAATCTCTTTCATCTCTTCTCTTATTACATCCGTTTCTCTCTCTTCAATAAGAATGCTTTCTTTAATATCTCCACACTTCAACAATGTTCTGCCAGCAGCATCTTCGTTATGGATATGTCTATATTTACATCTTATATCGCCACTTTCGTAGCTCAACAGATAATTATCTTTATCACTATTTTTGGTATTTCTAATAAAATTTTCTTCCAAATAAGAGAGTATCTTACTACTACATCCAGAAGATAAGAAGAGTGCTTTTACTTCATTTTCGTCTATAAGGACAGTATCTCTGTTATCTTCTGCACTATCTTTAATCACAACGTCACTTCGTAAAAAGTATTCTTCTCCAAAGATAATTCTATTATTATTGTTTTCGTCCACCCATCTAAAACCTCTCTCATCTTCTTCGCTATGACTTCTTCTAGTTAATATTTCTTCCTCGAGGCAGTAACTATCTATTAACTTTTCCATATCTTCTGTAACGTCTTCATTGTTTTTTTCTTCCACAGCATCTCTTTCATCTTCTCGAAACAGAAATATTATTCCGAAAACCAGAATTAACAGAAAAAAAAGTATCAAGAGTGCAATTTTAATTCTTTTTTGATTGTTTGCCATTTTTTTAAAATATTTTTAATAAATATACTGCTCCCACTCGCTAATTTCAATAAGCTCTCCTGTATTTGCATTAATTACAATATTTTCCCCGCTTCTAAAAGTCCTGCTATCTCTTAATGTATTTGAAACTGTCCAAACATAATTTTTTATATCCCCAGCATACCAGTGAAAGCTTGTCTCCCACTCTCTAGCTCCTCTCTTTAGTCCTTCTTTTTCGGCTATAGAGAGTGCCTCTTCCTCATCAATAGGAAATTTACATTTTGTAGGACTCTCTACACAGTCCGGAAGTTTTTCCTCTCTCTCTTCTATAATTTCACCTGTTTCAAAAAGAGCAATCTCTATTATTTCACTAATAAAAGGCTTTTCTGGGATTTCAAATAGATAAAATACCAAATAGTGAGGCTTTTGCAAATACTCGCTACAAGAATCTGGATTATTAATACAGAAGGTGTCTTCTTGTTGGTGTCTACTTTTTTCTCTATCTAAAGAGATGTAATTATTAAAAAAATCGGCCCCGACCCGGGATATAATAAATTCTTCTGCATTTTTAATAACAATATCCGGCAAACCTTCTTTTTCAATCTCTATATCCTCGTCTCTTCTTGTCTCCAAGAAAGGCTCTTTTGAAAAAAAGAGAAATGCTCCTCCCACTCCTCCTAATAAAAAAACAGATACTAATATTGCCACAAATATTCTTCTTTTTTTGATTAACATAAGTAATGTTTTTATAAACATCTTCTCTGGTATTATAGCAATTAAAAAATTCAGAGCAAACACTTTGCGTGAGTTCTAGATTAAAATAAAAAAATTTAAATAATAAAACCGATTCAATACTCTGCCTTCTTCACCTTATCCCCCCCCACGTACACCCCGGGGGTGTACGTGGGGAGGGTGTACGTGGGGTCTATAGAACCTACCGCTTTTCTTTGGTATCAGATTCATATTAGTTTATACAAATAAAAAAATTCACTAATATCTAGTGAATTTTGAAAAGGACAACTTATATTGTTATTTTTATCTTTTTAAAAGATTATTAAAAAGATACTTTTTTTAGAACCATCTTTTCTTCATTTTTTAACTTTTCAATAAAGAGCTCTATTGCCTCTTTTTTGTAATACAATTCAAGCAGGTTTTCAATCTCTCTTCTGTGGGGAAAGTCAAGGTAATTCACAAAATCTTCCGAAAGATAGCTTATCTCTCTATTATATGAAGGAAAGCCATCTATCTCCCCCATAAATGATTTCTCTTTTACGACAAATCCATTCTCTTCCAAAATTTGAAGAAATCCACTCATTATGTCAACCTCCTTTTTTTAAGATGCATAAATAGAGCTTTAATTAATAAAGATAATACAACATTTTAGAAAAAATACAACTATTAATTTGCTTTTTTCTTTCAAATACGGCATTAACTAGAAAGAAAGATATCTATTTAATACAAAACTCTCACTTTTTTAAGTGAGAGTTTTGTGTGTCCTCGCTTTTAGAATAGATTATAGTATTCTAACCTCTACTTTTTGCCTCTTCTCTCCTTCTTCAGCCGTGTGAATAAGCACATATATATTCCCTCTATATTCTTGGTCAAGTATCTCGGCGCTAAAATTGAGATCATATGCTTCTTCGCTAGTATCTGTGCCTTCTAGTTCATACCCTTCTTCTTGAAGAAGGTCTCTTATTTGAGACACATCATCGGGTGTAATAACTCTATCTACGAGATAGGATAGTGCCAAAATATCTCCAGAACTGGTAAGCCTGGTAAGCTTTGGTTCTTTTTCAAAAACTTCACTCAATACCTCTTCAAAAGTTTGGTGCATTACCTCGTTTCTTTCTTGCGTCGGTACTACAATTTCTGCTACTTCATATGGATTTTCATCAATCCGTTCTTCTTCCTCTTCAAAAATAATCTCTTCTTCTAGATATAAATCAATGTCCTCTACCGCATCTTGGCTCATAAAAAGAAAATAAGCTCCTCCAATAATAACAACAAAAACGATAATAGATATTATTATCTTGCTCATAATAATATATAGATTAATAGCAAAAGACCTTTATATCTTAAACTGCTTGGCATACTTCCCAACAACAGGAAGCTCCTTTTTTTCCTTTTTTAATACATTTATTATTCCCATAATAGCAAGGATTATAGTTCCTAAGCTAATAAAAGGAATAAGAAGCCATCCAATGATAGGGACTGCTCCTACAAACATTCCGATTACTGCAACAATAAGAAGGACTAGCCCTTGCTTTGCATGATATTGAGCAAATTCGTCTTCTTTAGCAGCAAGAAGAGGAACCAAAACCAAAATACCAAGATAGCTAAGTATAGCAATAGCATTTATTCCCTCAGCGCCATCTTGCTTTTTTTCTTCTTCTTTTTTCTCCTCTTTTTCTTCTTCTTGGGTTTCCTCCTCTACTACTTCTTCTTGATTATTTTTTTCTTCAGACATAATTTATTTAAATTTTAAAAGCGACCTTTTCTTACAGAATAACAGAGTGATAGTGGTAATGTCAAGCAGGTTTTTTTTATAATCCTCAATAAGCAGATAATTATTAAAAAAATTGACAAAAAGCTTTTTTACATTTATAGTGAAAATACCCTACACTTAGAAATCATCACTATGAACAAAAAAGTTTGGTATAGCATTTTCTCAATAGCAATAATAATTAGTGTTGTATTTTTTGGGACCTACTCATATTTTGCAGCAACCAGAACAACCGAAGAAACAAGCTTTATTGTCGGAACCATTGATCTCGACGTACGTAGTGGAAATATACCACTTGAATCTTTTGTGATTGAAAATCTGGGTGGCGATTATACCATGAGTGGTGAAAAAGAGTGGACTGTAAAAAACACAGGAACGCTTCCCGGAAGACTTCTTGTCAGTCTGGATAATTTAGAAAATATTAATGGAGGGTGCAACGATCAGAAAAGAAGAGAGAGGCCAAATTGCGATAACGAAAACTTTGGCTTGTTGGGCAAATATATAACATTAGAGTTATCGCTTGACAATCAAAAAATAGCAACATCCACTTTAGGGGATGAGGATGTCAATATTATTCGAGACCAATGGAGTCAAGTTGACCCTATAATCCTAAAGCCAAATAAAGAAAAAACTCTTAAAATATTCTGGTCAGCCGACCCTGAAGAATATGGCAATGAAATTCAAGCTGATGAGGTTAGGTTTGATATCAGCTTTCGTTTAGTTCAAAGATTAGAGGCAGAATAGATAACAGAATAATCAAAAATTAACTTTTTTCTCTAAAAGAATCTTTTTCTGGCAATCTGCTTATAAAATAAAAAATTTTTGAGAGCTCTATGGTTATTATAATCAGAGCCGGTAAAAGAATTGTTAAATAGAGACCACTTGCTGTCTTAGAAAAGTTCAGTAGATTACCAATCCAAGGAATAATTAAAAAGGCTCTACCAATAACTAGTCGAGGTTTAACTAGCTCCCTATCTTCTAAAATATTTTTATCTCCTTTAGTGAGATACATATTACCGCTAATATCTTTTATTCGATGTGTCACTACAACAATCTCATCGTCAATTTTAGCGTAATAGGATATTATATCTCCTATAGAATAAAAATCTTCTTCCTTAATTACAACAACCGCATGCAGGGGAATGGCTGGCTCCATCGATTCGGAAGTATTGATGAAGCTGGTTATTATGTTGAAGTTTTGGGAAAATATAACAAGTACTCCAATATAAGATAAATATATTATTACAAGAGCCCCGTATCCTATTTTTAAAGCTATTTTTTTCACTGACTTATTATAGCAGTTACCATTCACCGCTAGCAACAACATTGTTTATTTTTCTTTCTGCAAAAATTCCGCCTTCTTCATTGGTGTTTTGACGATATGTTCTGAAATAAAAATCAAACTCACATCTTTTGTTTTTTAAATTCGCATCCGTATTATTAAAACCAATTGCAAAAATCCAGTAATTGTTACCTTCTCCGCTAATTGTCGATTGCAAGGCTAGATCTGAAATTGAACCATTGTAAATTGTCTTGAAGTTTTTGTCTAAAGCTCTTACTTGTAAGTTTTCACAAAAATTATCATCTCCATCAATCCTTATAGTCTTTAGATAATATTTGAAGTCTTGGTCTGTCTCCCCCTTGATTCTAATACCAGCAACATCAACTCCACCCGGAAGAAAACCAAAAGAGCTAAATAGATTATTGGTAATATTATTATTAAAGGTTTTTCTTGTTGAAAAATCAAGAACTATGGCTGTCATTCTGTTTTCAGTAATTGTTCTTTCTGCAAAAATATCAGCATCCGTGTAATTGCTTTGAATTAAAAAAATATATAATAATATTAAGAGCCATGAAAATTTAATTATCTTGTTCCCTAGCATTGATTATTTTTAATAATTGATCAGAGAATAAAATTAGAGAAGGAATTAAAATCATCGCTATCAGTCCATTTGTTGTCTTAGAAAAAGTAACTAAAAATCCAAATCTTGGTAAAACAAAAACGACTTTACCAAGAACATTCTCATAAAAAACTAAATCTCTATCTTCTGCACGATTAGCATCACCTTTTGTGTGATAAGAAGGCAGCCCTTCTTCATCTGCAATTTTAATAATTCGATGTGTAACTATGCGGTCATCGTTATCAATAAAAGTTATAACGTCATTAACAAGATATTCTTCTTGTTCTTGAATAATAATAACGTCACCTGTCATAATGGCAGGTTCCATCGATCCCGACTGAACAACAAAATTTTGATAGTCATAGACAAAATTAAATCTGCCATGCAAAAAATAAAATGCCAAAACAAAAATCACGCCCAAAGAAACAAACTGAAAAGCAACCAAAAAAAACTTTATTGCCTTTAACATAAAAATTATTAATCCGAAAGTGGGGTAATGCTTTAAATCACCCCACTCCGAATATTCAGGTTTTTAAGAAAAACCGAAACCATTAATTAATTATTCTTCTAGTAATTGTGTTTCTAGTAATTGTGTTAGATGAAACTCAATGTTGAATCGAATCTCGTCATTTTGAATCTCATTGCCATATTCATCCGGATCGGCTGACCAATAGGCCCTGAATGTTTTTTCTTCATCCGCTTGAAATACAATTGGATCTAGACCCTCCCAAGTGCTACGAATTACTGGCTCATCCTCACCCCTTAGGGTAGAAGTAAGTAGGTCTACACCATCTAATTGCAAGGTTATCTCCATGTATTCGCCCAAACGACCTGCTTCTTGCTCGCAAGCTTCCATTGACACGCTTTCTCTTGCTATCATTTTTGGTTCATTGCAGCCATGATTGATGTTTTGTAAATTATCAAGAGCAACATACAGTCTTCCCGGTAATGTTCCGGTGTTTTTTACAGTCCACTCTTTCTCGCCACTCATAGTATAGTCTTCTCCCAAATTCGTGAGAAGAAAACTTTCTCTTTCAACTGTGCCGCTTCTAACATCTAGGTCCAATGTTCCTGCAACGAGGGCTGCATCTTCAACAGTCTGAGTTGCAGTGAAAAATGCCATTGTTCCAACAATGACTCCAATTAACACAGTTGCAACTAGCAAACTGCTGAGAATAAATTTTTTGTTCATTTTTTTGTCTTTAGTTAAGAATAAGATAGATAACTAACGGTCGACCAAAATGATAATGAATATTGGATTATCATTTACGTTAAATTATTAACCGATTTTTAAATATAGTATCGGCTAACATAAAGACATGTTGCCTACAAAATCTTTTAAAATAAAAAAAGAAGCGCACGGCAAATAGCCTTACCCTCCTTTTTAAAAAGGATAAGTAATTTTCTAAAAAAAAGCAAGTATATTTTTTAACAAGAGTCTTTAATAAAGCATTTAAATAATAAAATCAAAACAGAGGCTTTCATAAAGCCTCTGTCAAATTAGTTTAAGCTCGTGATATAAGAGAATGCCTACTCTATTATTTAGTAAATTGACATTGTTGATGTATTAATAGCCTTTTCTTTTTTTGAAGTAGTAAAATGCAAGAAAGAAGAAAGCAAAATAATTTCATCATTACTAATGATATCCTTAAAGCAAAGCTCCATCTCTCTAGTACAATCTTCTATTTTCTTATTTATCTCTCTCCTCTTTTTAATCCTTTTTTAAGCAAAACTTCTGTAATTACCTGCTTGTTGGTCATGCCTTGGTGGTTTATAGTATCGATATCGGCATCAGCATCATATACCTTTTTAAACGCTTTCGCAAAAGCTTTCTTATGTCCCCCTTAAACTGCTAACCAGAGTATAGTCGACGTCAAATAAGGCTAACTTATTCATTTTGATTTTTCTTTTTTAAAGATTTCGCAAACCGCAAAAAGAGCAAAGCCGATTCCAAGCCCCAGAAACATCGCTCCCGGTATATTTCCTACAAAAAACCCAACTCCCATCCCTGTTAAAACTCCTGCAGGAATAAATAAAGCTCCCGGCTCATCGTCTTTTTTCTTCTTTATCTCTTTTTCCATAATTTATCTTTTTATTAATACTTATAATGATCTAAAAGAATAGATACAAATTAAACTAACCTTTTCCTCCATGAATAAATTCCATTTCTTCTCCATTGAGATATATATCAACATTATTAATCCAATCATATTGCAAAGCCGCAAACCTTAAAACCGCTTCAATTCTTGGGGGCTCACATGTTCCGATAGTTAAATACTCACCACTAAGATATAGCTTTGCTCTATCTTCTTCTAAAACGACTCTTTCAAATTCTAGTGGTTTCGTAGTATAGTATTCTTCTCCGCTTTCAATAACTCTCTCTTTAATGTGATAAGAGAGGGGATTTTCATAATCTGTTCCTTCAACTATTTCATCTCCCTTAAAGAGCTCTAAATATATTGCTTCTAGCGGTCTACTCGTTGGCTCTATCTCTTTTTCTATATAAGCAACTCTATCTCCACACCCAATATAGTCTCCTCTCTCTTGCGCCTCCCTCATAGCCTCAGTATCATAGCCAATCTCTTCTCCAAGCTCTACTGAAGAAGTGTTATCAATAACAGGAACCATTATTCTATCAACAAAAACATCTCTTTCTAAGTTAGTGTCCTTATTTATTATTGCTCTTTCTGCCTCAAAATTATCTTCTTTGCTTAAAAACAAGACGCCTACTCCCACTATTCCGGCAACAAGCAAGATTATTAAGATTCCTATTGTCGTTGATATTTGTTTTTTCATAAATTATTTATTTAAATTATTTATTGCCCTAATAATTTATTCTAAAAATCTAAAAGTAGAAAGTATCTCTTTTTCCATTTTTAAGTGCTCTTGCTTCTCAAGCTTTATATCACCTTCTTTTATTGAGGACTGAGTATCTTCCTCCTTAAAACAACCATCTCCAAAATTAATCTCATATAAAAATTTATTGTTCGTAAAAATAATTGAACAAGAATAATTACCATATCCTCCTATAGTTATAAAAGAAGCGTCTTGACCAGAAATTAATGTTTTTTCTTGAACCTTCCAGTGTGTAAAAAATTTATCCATTATATCTTCTCTATAAACATCTGCTTCTCTCACTGTTATACGCAAAGAAATTCGGGGACTAGCACCAGCCAAATCTAATCCACTAATTATCAAGCTTTCAGGTTTTTGTAGTAATAAATTATTTTCATCTTTTTTTATGAACCAATTTTCCGGAAAGTTTAATTCAAAATTAAAATCTTCGCTTTGATAAGCCCTGTTCATCTCTCCCATTCTTGTTTCTTTCAGACTAGAAAAAATTTCATCTGCCTGAACAGATCCAATCTCATTTTTTAGCTCTCTTATAAACATTAAAACAAAAGCCTTTGTGTTGTCTAGTTGGTCTTTAGGTTGCCAATCAGAATAGTCCCAGCTTTCTAAAATTTCCAATAATCTCTTTTCTTCCTCGCTTCCTTGTAAAACTTTTTCAACTTCTGGTTTTTCGGAAGAATCAGTATCAATATAAAAATAATGCTTATCCCACCCTGGAATAGTGGCATCATTTCTATCTATATCTCTACTATAAACAAAATTAAAACTCCTTCCTTTGTTGTCTTCTAGTCTTCCTTTTACACTCCTATTATATAATGATAGGTCTTTGTGCTCATTTTCTCTAAAAGAAATATCTAAAATTATTACAGGAAGAGAAACTTCAAATATTTCTACATTTTCTTCTTTAAATTCAATCTCTTCTTTGAGTAATACTGTTTCCTCATCTTCTTGACTTAATAAGAAAACACTTGCACTTACCAATCCTACAAATAGCAAAATTATTAAAATTCCTATTGCTGTTGGTATTTGCTTACTCATAAATTAGTTTGTTAATTTATATTGTCCGAGTATACCACAAAAACAAAAACCC
>SL_3KL_010_SEDDRAFT_10000672_pt1 | contig 29138 bp, 23 predicted proteins | sample SodLakKL_010_SED_2_FD_10381 | JGI IMG/M metagenome (IMG submission 10381)
AAAGGCCCCGCCAATCAGCAGAATGAATGCAATCACACCCACAGCCGCCGTGTGACGATCGCCGGCCACCAGACCCTCGAAGGCAAAATTCAGCAGCCCTGCCCTTTCCGAATCCGCACTGAACAGCGCCACCCCTCGGCGCAGCGGTTGCCCGTCTTCATCCTTCAGATACTCAAAACTTCCAGGCACCACCACTTCACGGGTCCGTTCCGATCCCTGCTGCTCATAGGTGATGACTTCTGTCTGGAAGGCACCCTGGGGAACCAGGAAGCTCATCAGTGCCGCTGCAACAACAATACAGAACAGAATGACAAAAGTGTCGGGGACACGACTGCCATGCCCAGGAACGGTTGTTGTCGCAGATGACTGATTCATGACGATGCTCCGGCGGGCTGCCCGGCCAAAACGGCCGGGCACCCTGCTCCATCACTTAACGCCCCAGGGGCACGGTGTACCGGAGCCAATAGAACCGGCCCATGGTGGTGTGATTGACCAGATCCACATTGGCCGAGGACCCCAGAACCCGCGGCGGCTCGTCATTCAGGATATTGTCAACGTGAAAGGACAGCCAGGAATCGTTGGCAAAATCGTAAGCCACATTGGCATCCCAGCGGGTCCAGGAGGATACACGGGCATCATCAGGCACATCCGCCCGCTCGATGTCATCCTCGTAAGACCCGGTATAGCGCGCCATCAGCCCGAGCTCCCATGGCCCCCGGTTCCAGCGGGCCTGAGCATTGCTCAACAGCTTGGGGTAACGCCAGGTGCCGTCAAGATGCTCTTCCGGCTCAATGGTAGACAGGCGGCGTTTGAAGGAATGGACATAAGTGGTATCCAGGAACAGTCGAAGACCACCGGCAGCGCCCAGGTCGAAACGCTGCTCCACGGAAAGATCCAGACCGTCAGTCTTCTGTTCACCCACATTGATCAGTTCAACGAAGACTTCCCATAGACGGCTTTCCAGATCACCGCTCATGGTTTCAATGCCTACATTCCCGGGCCCGATACCACCCGGCTCTGCAATCAGGTCCGGGTTATCGATCGCTTCACGGAACACCACCGCATCATCAATATCCACCAGGTTGCTGTGCTCGAAGCGCCAGTAATCCAGGCTGATAGTCAGATTGTTGGTTGGGCTGCTGACAAAGCCGAAGTTCCACGACTCCGAGGTCTCGGCTTCCAGGTCCGGATTACCAGTGATCTGGGAGAGGTAGAACAGATCATCTTCTTCCCCTTCACACCAGTTGTCGAAAAATTCCGTTCCTTCGGCACAAGGCAATGTGCCGGAAGACAGGGTAATCCCTGCCCCAACCTGGGCCAGCGAAGGCGCCCGGAATGCCTCCGACCAGGAACCCCGAACCAGGAAGGTCGAGTGAGGCTGCCAACGGAAGCCGACCTTGGGGCTGAAGGCACCGCCAAAGTCGTTGTAGTGGTCATAGCGACCCGCTACCTGAGCATCAAAGGTTTCCGCCAGGGGAATATTGAACTCCGCATAGGCGGCGGATACATTCCGGTCGGCTTCCACATCGGTGGAACCGAAGCCGTAAACCGGCACCTGGAAGTTATTATCCGGATCAGCGGTGGCCATGGGGTGCGGATTGTCCTCGGCATACTCATGCCGGAACTCGGCCCCGAAAGCTGCGGAAACAACCCCGTGATGAAGTCGGGTCAAATCCCCGGCCAGATTGAAGTCCAGCGCGTAAAGACCCGACTCGCCTCGACGTGGCACCTGCTCGCGAATGAGATTCAGCACTTGTGACGTGTTGTCATCCTGGCCGTTGAAAGGGTTGTACCAAAGCCCATCCGTATCCGGGTCGCAACCCACGCTACCGTCAGGGCAAAGCTCCCCGAACAGTGCCGCGCGGAACCGTTCCCGGTTCATGATGCCCCGAACGGCATTTTGTGTGGAATTATTTCGCGCCATTGTCAGCCCGGTATCCCACTCCCAGTTGCCATCGGTGACACCATCCAAGCCGGTCACCAGGCGCCAGGTACGACTCTCCAGGTCAATGGCCCGAGCTTCATTGAAACGGCCCCAGCCCTGAAACAGCGGATCAATACCGAAACCATCCAGCTCTTCACTCCGCTCATCAATCTCCTCCTGCACATCCTCCGGAATATCCGGGTGATCCAGGGCAATCCACTCACCGGACCAGGGCGCTGGAGCGGAATTGGCTTCACTCTGGTTCTGCTGGTAGATCAGGTCCGCGTACCAACGAACCCGATCGGTGAGATCAAAGTGAGTAAATAGCCCTGCGCCCAACCGTTCAGTGGGCGGTACCGTGTCGGTAAAGGCATTGCGGTTAAAGGAACAGAATTCACCAAAGCGCCCAACACCCTGCAGATCCGACGGGCAGCTGTCTTCGATAAAGTCTTCCTGAATCAAGTCCGGGTCCACATTGAAGCTGGGCCATCGCCCCTGCTCGGAAGGTGTGCGCTCTACCGCGGTGATTTCACGATCACGGTCGCGTAATGCCGATCGGTCGTAATAATCGATAAAGCCTGTGATATTACCTCGCTCCAGGTTTCGTCCCCAGGCCAGGTTCACGCTCGTGCGACTGTCATCACTGCTGGCATCGGAATCACCGTAGCCAACGCGGATCTCACCGCCATCCAGGTCATCCCGGAGAATGATGTTTACAACACCAGCCACTGCATCGGCACCATAAATGGCCGAGGCGCCGGCGGCCAGCACTTCTACCCGCTCGACAGCGGCCATGGGGATGGAATTGATGTCGACAAAAGACTCGCTCTGGTTGGCAAAGGAAGCGACCGTCGTACGACGGCCATTCACCAGTACCAGCGTGGCCGAAGTACCCAGGCCACGGAGTGACACACCCGCAGCCCCCGCCGGACTATCTCCGGTCAATGTACCGCTCTGGGCCGTGGTAAATGTTCCGTCACCCCCACTCGTCTGCGGCAGCAGACGAAGAAAATCCACCAGGGAATCCTGCCCGGAAGCATCCAGGTCTTCCCGGTCATAACTGTGCAGTGGCTGAACATCAGCCATATCTACACCACGCAGGCGAGAGCCTGTCACCGTGACACGGTCAAGATCCGCCTGACTTTCTTCACTTTCATCTGTCTGTGCATGCACGAAGCCGCTGCTGGCAAGGCCAAGGCTGATGGCGGCCAGACACAAGGTCTTCGCATTCAAGGTCATGAAAATATTCATAAGTCCCCCTGATCACAACGGGATATGAAGACCGCCAACGACCGGGGACAGTACACCGGTCGGCATCCGGGATACGCGCCGCGGACAGAATACGCAACGGTTCCCTTACGGGATGAAGGCGGTTATGGGGATGGCGCGGAGCCGGCTGGCGCAGAGCGCGCAGCAGGGGAAGGCACCATCAGGTCACTGCCGGACCTGACGGTCTATTCGTCGAACCACTCGCTGAGGTAATGCGGCTTGTACCGGTACGGCGACGTGCAAAAGCGGCCGTGGAAAATCGACAAGCCTGTCAGGTTCTGAATCATGTTCATTGTTTCAGACCGCTCCCGGGGTCATACTACCCACTTGGTCTTCTTTTCGAAGGCTGGCCCGGATTGGTCTCCCCTGCCAGCCTTCCCGTCAGACTATCCACGCCCTTTTGCTCAAGTCAAGTCTCTGTATCGCGGAGACGACAACTTATTCATTGCAATCGGACGGACGGTGAAGACCATGAAAACCTCCCAGCGGTCGCTTATGACCCTGATTGCCTGCTTCTTAGCCAGTGCTTGTACGGCACCCGCGTTGCAGGAACACAACGATGACTGGCAACTGCTCCTGGCGGGGGGCAGCACCAGTCTGTGCAGCAGTGCCTTTCGCTCGAGCTGCGTCGAGGAACAGGCGCAGGCCGCAGACTGGCCCGAACAGGCTCGGGTGCAGACCGCCTACCAAATCACGGATACCCGCCGATCCACCATCCTGGATTCGTCATACTGGCCGGATCACCGCAAGTCCATTCGTCTTGAGCTGGAAGACGCCCTGCAACACCTGGCTGCGAAAGCGGGCCCATCATCGCTGTCCGAGTCACGACTGCGCAACGCGCTTCCGGATTCACTCAGCGACCGGGAAAGACTGCGCGTGCTCGACCTGCTGGAAACCTTCCAGGCCCACCCGGAACACTCTGACCAGCGCCGACGAGAGCAGGTGAATATTGAAGCCACCCGGGATCGGCATGCGGTGATGATCCATCAGGAATTCGTCCGCATGGCCGCCAATGCCGGAGACCGGGAGCAGCCGCGAGTGCTGATCTTCACTTCTGCCGCAAGGGATCCGTTGGCTGTAGTGGATTACTACCTGGCCGCCTTCGATACAGCCGGTGCCGAGGTACGCTGGGCTCCCGCGGACCCGGCCGTCATGACGGCGGTGCGTCGCGGGGAATGCCATCGGCTTGATCACTGGCGCCAACAAGTCAGCAATAGCTGGGCACGGGAGCGCATCTATCCAGACCTGACTACAGCGCAAGACACTCTGTGCCGGGAGCCGGACAAGCTTGAAGCCCTGGTGGACTGGGCAGACGGTGTGTTCTTCAATGGTGGCGACCAATTTCGCCACCGTCAGACGCTGATTGATGAACAGGGCGAAACCGAAGCGGCACTGCAACGGATACATGAGCGTGTCGAGGCCGGCACTCTCGTCGTGGGTGGCACCAGCGCAGGTACGGCTGTCCAGACCGGTTCCGGCATGGCCATGATTACCAGTGGTACCCCGGAAGCGGCCCTGCTGGGCCAGGTCAAGGCCTCGCATCCCCCGGCTGTGGATTGTGAACGGCATCAAGACTGCCCCGAGGGCACAAACAGCCAAACCCTGACCTGGTTGGACGGAGGTATCGGACTGTTCCCGTGGGGGCTGCTGGACACCCACTACGGCGAACGGGGCCGGCCTGTTCGCTCGGTGGCCCTGGCAGCCGAAAGCGGCGCCCCCCTATCCTTCGGTGTGGACGAGACGACGGCCATGCAGGTAAACCTGAAGCAAGGCCGTTTTCGTGCGATCGGGGCCGCTTCCGTGATGATCATGGACTTCAATGATGCCCAGCTGAAAGTGGACACGGAGGGGCTGACGGGGCGGCATATACTGACCCACCGACTCACTCACGGAGAAGCGCTGGAACTGGACAGCCAAGGTCGCTTGCAGGCAATGGATTCGGGCAGCGAGTCAGATGCCGACTGTCCGGCGCCGGGCAAGACCAGCCCGCTGGGCAAGCAAGGCCTGGCCGCCCTTGCCGGCCAACTACGCTGCGAGGCAGTGGATCAAGCCCACAGCCACCATGCGGTGGACAAGAGCTACTGGGCTTTTGCGGTTAGAGCCGCGGAAAATCACCGCTGGCTCGCACCCGACACAAACGGTCATGCAGGCTGGCATAGTCTGCAACTGGATATCACACGGGACAGCCGGCCGAACAAGGAGACAATGGAATGATGAAACTGTTGAAAAACTGCCGGCTATACGCACCCCAGGATGAAGGCATGGACCACCTGCTGGTAGCCGGGGAAAGCATCGTGCTGCGGGGCAAGGCGGCCGCACAAATGGACGGCATGCAGGGGGTGGACGTCTGCGACATGGAAGGTCGGGTAGTGATCCCCGGCCTGGTGGACAGTCATGCCCACATCACGGGCGGTGGTGGCGAAGATGGTCCGGAAAGCCGAGTGCCTGCGGTAGAACTGGGCGCCTTCACCAGTGCCGGGGTAACCAGCGTGGTCGGTCTTCTGGGTACCGACGATCTGGTGCGCACCACCGGTGAGCTGGTAGTACGCGCCCGCGCCCTGGTGGCCGAGGGCCTTTCCGCCTGGTGTTACACCGGCGGCTACCATGTGCCGCCGGTGACCCTGACGGGCAGCATACGCGGCGACATCGTTCATGTGGATCGCATCGTGGGGGTGGGTGAACTGGCCATCAGCGACCATCGATCCAGCCACCCCACCGATCAGGAACTGATCCGGATTGCCGGGGAAGCCCATGTGGGAGGCCTCATGGCCGGCAAGGCCGGCCTGGTCCACCTGCATCTGGGAGACGGCAAGCAAGGCATGGAGCCCCTGTTTCGCATCCTGCGGGATTCCGACCTGCCGCCGCGGGTGCTGCAACCCACCCATATCAACCGGCATCCGTCCCTGCTGGACGAAGCCCTGAAGGCCGCCCGCCTGGGCTGCCATGTGGACATCACGGCGTTCCCGGATGATCCGGACCATGCCGATGTACTAGCCTCGGACGCCCTGGCACGCTATCTGGATGAGGAAGGCCCGGCGGAACGCATCAGCGTAAGCTCCGATGGCGGTGGCTGCCTGCCCCATTTTGATGAGCGCGGCCACCTGCACAGCATGGATGTGGGTCGACCCGAAACCCTGTTCAGAACCCTGCAGACCCTCTTGCAAGCGGGGCGTGCACCCGAGCAGGTGCTTCCAGCCTTCACCAGCAATCCCGCCGCCCTTTTGCGTCTGCCGGGCAAGGGGCGCCTGGACCTGGGCATGGATGCGGACCTGGTCGTAATGAATGAGGATTTCAGTGTCTGCCATGTGATGGCCAGGGGCGAATGGCACTGGAGGAACGGCCAGCAAAGCCGCTTCGGTACCTTCGAGGCCCGGCCTGACGAGAACCAGGCATAAAAAAGCCGCTTCCGGCACGGGAGAGGCCTGATTCAGCCGGACTGGCCGATCAGTAGCATTACATGTTGCTGATCACGTCATCGGCAAACTCGCTGGGTTGCACTGACTTCGCACGGTCTATCAAGTGGCCATAAGGAACATTAGCCTCGTACAGTATGCGGGACCCCCTGGCCTCTCTGTCGGGAGAGCGCTCGAAGCTCCGCCGTCGAAACTGCTGTCGAAGAAAGGAATAGCCAGACCCGCGAAAGCAGGGCATCCGATTACTGCTATCCTGAAAAGAGGCCCTACTTACGCAGCCTAGACCAACCGGATTGCGAGGTACGAGTGAAACGCGAACACCGTCAAGGAATCGGTCAATGGCTGCGGCCCAACAGCCGCCGAACCGGCTTGACGGCCCGGGAAGCCGTGATGACCCGCCACCTGGCCCTTGTCGGCATGCTGGTGACGGCTGTCTTCTTTCTGACTTGGCTCGCCCATGACCCTGCCGCTCTCTGGCCCTTCTCGCTTGCAAGCGCTTTTATTCTGATCGCTTTTGCACTGGTATTCAGGCGCAGTGCCTCACCAGAAGCCGCACCATTGATCATCGCTGTCATTTTTGCGGCGATCATCAAAGGCATTGTCCTGTTCGGCGCGGATGCCGGCATTCACCTGTTCAGCCTGGTGACGGTGGCACTCGCCTCCCGGCTGTTGGCAAGACAACACAAGGGCTTCCTTCTGGTCTGCTTTCTGATAGCAGGCATCCTGCTGGCGGGAACACCCTTGCTCCTGCCTGGTGAACGAGCCTTGGCCTCCTTGCCCGACTTCATGCTCACCGTTTTCTACATACTCAGTGCCGTGACCACGGTCATCATTATCGGTACTGCCGCTTACTGGCTGCACATGGAGACGGATCTGGCCGAGAAGCGGCTCCGATCGCTGAACACGCAGCTGGAAACACTGGCGAGAACTGATGAGTTAACCGGGCTGGCCAACCGCCGTGGCCTGATTTCTGTTCTGGGCGATGAATGGGCTCGCGGACGGCGGGAAGAAACATGGCTGGCGGTCATCATGTGCGACGTTGACCATTTCAAGGCATTCAATGACAGCGAAGGTCACGACAAGGGGGACGACTGCCTGCAGGCGATCGCCCGCATACTGGAATCCACTGTTCAGCGCCCGGCCGACCTGGTTGCACGCTACGGGGGCGAGGAATTCACGGTTATCCTGCCGGGGACCGATCTCCCCGGCGCTGAAACAGTAGCCGAAAAACTGCGCCAGGCCGTGGCCGGAAAACGAATCCCCAACCCAGGATTGCGCGGGCAGGAGTGCATCACCATCAGCGCCGGCGTAACCGCCATGCGGGCAGATAAGCTGTCAGATCCCATGGAACTGATTCGCGAAGCGGACCATGCACTTTACGAGGCGAAGGATGCGGGGCGAAACCGCGTCGCGCGCTACACCGGATAAGCGGATGGACGCTCTCCTTACTTCGAGGGATGGCTTATCGACAATCACGCAGACACGCTGCAACAAAAAAAGGCCCGCTTTCCTCGAAAGCGGGCCTTTTCTGAAGCAAGCCAATGCGCCAGGCATTCGGCTCCCGATCACATGTTGCTGATCAGGGCGTCGGCGAACTCGCTGGTCTTCACTTCCTTGGCACCGTCCATCTGGCGGGCGAAGTCATAGGTGACGGTCTTGCTGGCCACGGTCTTTTCGTAGGCTTTCTGCACCAGCTCGCTAGCCTCGGTCCAGCCCATGTAGTCGAGCATCATGGTGCCGGAGAACAGCAGGGAGCCGGGGTTCACCTTGTCCTTGCCGGCGTGCTTGGGCGCGGTGCCGTGGGTGGCTTCGAACACGGCCACTTCATCGGAGATGTTGGCGCCGGGGGCAATGCCCACGCCACCCACTTCCGCGGCACAGGCGTCGGAGAGGTAGTCGCCGTTGAGGTTCATGGTGGCCAGCACATCGAACTCGTCCGGACGCAGCAGCATGAGCTGGAACATGATGTCGGCAATGCGATCCTTGATCACGATCTTGCCTTCCGGCTGCTTGCCATCGTACTTGTCCCAGAGCTCGTCCTCGGTGATCACCTTGTCGCCGAACTCTTCCTTGGCCACTTCATAACCCCAGGTGCGGAAGGCACCCTCGGTGAACTTCATGATATTGCCCTTGTGGACGAGGGTGACGCTCTTGCGGCCCTGCTCGATAGCCCATTCGATGGCCTTGCGCACCAGGCGCTTGGAGCCGAAGGGGCTGATGGGCTTCACACCCAGACCGGCGTCATCAAAGAAGGTGGCACCCATTTCGTCGCGCAGGAAGCTGGCCAGCTTCTTGTTCTCGTCCGAACCGGACTGGTATTCGATGCCGGCATAGACGTCTTCGGTGTTCTCGCGGAAGATCACCACATCGATGTCTTCCGGCTTTTTCAGCGGCGAGGGCACGCCCTCGTAGTACTTGACCGGACGCACGCAGGCGAACAGGTCCAGCTGCTGGCGCAGGGACACGTTCAGGGAACGGAAGCCTTCACCCACCGGGGTGGTCAGCGGGCCCTTGATGGCCACACGCAGGTCCTTGATGGCCTCCAGGGTCTCGGCCGGGAAGTAGTCACCGTCGTACTTGCCGGCGGCCTTCTCGCCCATGTAAAGCTCGGCCCAGTGGATCTTGCGCTTGCCGCCATAGGCCTTCTCCACGGCGGCGTCCCAGACCTTCTGGCAGGCCGGGCTGATATCCACGCCGATGCCGTCACCCTCGACCATGCCCACGATGGGGTTGTCGGGTACCTTCAGCTCACCGTTCTCACGGGTGATCTTCTGGCCGCCTTCCGGCAGCTTGATATGCTGATAAGCCATGGAGAACTCCTGTTATTGGTCGGAAAATCCGGATTCCAGCGCCGACAGGCGCCCGGGAAAGCCGGCTATTGTACCCAAATCCGGGTGGGATTTCCCGTTGGGCCGGGGGAGAGATAAAAGCGAAAACCCTGGAACCGCCGAAGACGCCGAACACACCGAAAAAAAATGATAAAGGACTTACACAGAGAACACAGAGGATCCGCAGAGAGCGCAGAGAAATTTATAGGGTTCAGCTTGGTGCCATGCTGATGTAGGAGAGGCATTTCTGCCTCGATAGCGCCATCGGATGGCAGGGATCGAGGCAGGAATGCCTCTCCTACATCAGTCTGGTACCGCCCACAAACATATAGCTTCCTCTGTGACCCTCTGCGGATTCTCTGTGTCCTCTGTGTCCTCTGTGTAACCGCTTTTGAATTTCTTCGGTGTGTTCGGCGTCTTCGGTGGTTCCCGTGTTTTTCAGGATTTGTTAGGCACAGGCAGCGGCCGAACAGGCGCGCATTCGCCCTTGTCGCGCCAGCGCAGGTAATCGTGAAGGATCAGGCCGTGGTCGAAGGCCAGAGGGGGTGGTTTGGCGGGATCGGCCAGCTGGATGGCGCGGGCATCGTCGCCGGCGCGCGGGGTGCCCACGGCCCGACCCACATAGGTGACACTGACATTATGCCCGCGCGGGTCCCGGCGCGGATCGGAATACACACCCAGTACCGCCACCAGGCGGACATCCAGCCCGGTCTCTTCCCAGGCTTCCCGCATGGCGGCCCGCTCCACCGTCTCCCCTACATCGACGAAACCACCCGGCAAAGCCCAGCCCAGGGGCTCGTGATGGCGCTCGATCAGGACAATGCGGCCGTCATTGCGGTCTGGCTTTTCAATCACCACGTCAACGGTCAGCAAAGGGGTTTGCGGTCGCGGCATGGAGACTCCTGTCATCGGACTGTTTTGCGAGGATAACAGGAAATAGCAGCCAGGCTAGCCTGCGGTGGTGTGGTGGTGTTTCGGCTTCAATCCTTGCCCGTCATCTGGCGCAGCTGACGGCGCTGCTTCTTGTCGGGACGGCGCTCGGGTATGGGCCTGGCCATGCGCTCCATCTTGCGGATTTCCGATTCCTTCTCCCGGCGCTCGCGGCTCTCCGGCGTTTCCTCGTACAGGGTCTCGGCCACCTTCGCCGGGCCCCGCTTTTCTGACAGCCGCTGAACCACCACCTCAAACTGCTGCGGCCCCTTGGTAATCCGGATTTCATCACCCGCCTTGAGGCCATGGGCCGGCTTCACCCGGTGCCCGTTCACATGCACCTTGCCCCCGGCCACCGCCTGCTGGGCCACAGACCGCGTCTTGAAAAACCGCGCCGCCCACAACCACTTGTCGACTCGTACATCACTCATGGGGGCATTCTATCAGGGGGTGGAAAGATGGAAACATTGGAACCACCGAAGACGCCGAACACACCGAAAAAGGCGAAAACCAAAAAATATTGACACAGAGAGCACGGAGGATCCGCAGAGGGCCACAGAGGGGAATAGGGTGTGTTGGCAAAGTGTCAGACTGATGTGGCAGAGGTTTTAGACCCGATAGTGCCATCGGATGGCATGAATCGAGGCTGGAAAGCCTCTCCTACAGCCGTTTGGCAGCCGCAAAGAAAGGCTTTTCTCTGTGGCCCTCTGCGGATTCTCCGTCTTCTCTGCGTAAGTCCTTTATCATTTTTTTCGGTGTGTTCGGCGTCTTCGGTGGTTCCAATGTTTTTGCCGGTCACCGCCCAAGCAGGCGGCGGCGGAAGCCGGGTTCGCTGGTGTCTTCGCTTAGCCATATTTCGAAGAAGGGTCGGGCAAAATCGGGGGCTTCGACTTCGTGATGCAGCTCGCCGTTGAAGTAGAAGCGCGTGGATTCTCCGGGGCGGTACCAGCCGGTGATGCGATCACCGTCGGTGACGTCCGGGAAGGCTTTCTTCTGCTCTTCCAGCCAGCAGTCTTCCAATTGCTCGCAGTGTCCCAGGTCCCGCATTTCACTCGCACCCCGCTCGGCAATGGCCTTGCCATCGAGGTTTCGGGCATATCGGAAGTCCAGAACGAGGGGCTTTTCCCAGCTCCACTCCCCACCCGGCGCCCACAGGGCACCGTCATAGACATGGAACAGATACACACGCAGGCGGGCGGTGCCGATCAACTGCCAGTCACCGCTTGCGCGGATGTCCTCAGGCAACTCGCCCACCCCCTCCGCATGGCTGGCCTGGGCCAGGGGCAGCAGCGTACAGAGGGCAATGGCCATCAGCAGTGGTCTCATCATTCAAGCCCTCACTTGTTGCCCAGTTACCGTCTCGGACCCGGAATCAGTGCATTAGTTCGACGGACATAGTCGGCGTATTCCGGCTTCTTGTCCTTGAGACTCTTCTCGAGCAGGCTGACGCCGGAGAAGCGGATGATGGCGATGGTCATCAGGGCCGGGCCAAAGGCTGTCCACCAGCCACCGGCGGGGAGACTCATCAACCAGAAGGCCCACCAAACGCAAATGTCGCCGAAGTAGTTGGGGTGGCGGGTGTAGCGCCAAAGACCCCGGTCCATGACCTTGCCCCGATTGGCCGGGTCGGCCTTGAAGCGGGTCAATTGCCAATCCCCCACGGCTTCAAAGAAGAGCCCCACGCACCAGAGAAGCACGCCGGCGGCCAATGCCACCCAGAGAACACCCTCAAGATGCAGACCACCATAAGCCAGCGCAAACAAGGGGAAGGCCACCACCCACATGATCACGGCCTGAAGGCTGAAGACCGTGAACAGACTCACCCACCAGAAGTGCCCGCCGTGCTTCGCTCGCATTTCCCGGTAGCGATAATCTTCCCCATGGCCCCAGTTGCGCCAGCTCAGATACAGGGACAGACGCACACCCCAGATGGAAACCAGCACCACCGGCAGCAGGGTCAGTAGATCTCGACTGCCGAGCCACCACCAGAACCAGGCCAGCAGCACAAAGCCAAAGCCCCAGAAGCGATCCACCAGGCTGGCATCCCGCCGCCACAGGCTGGCCAGCCAGATCAGGCCCATCATTCCGAGGGCCACCAGCAGGCCGGCAAGTGCAGCTAGGCAATAAGATTCACACATGGGGGCATTCTATCAGGTGCGGAAAGGCGGAAACATTGGAACCACCGAAAACGCCGAACACACCGAAAAAGACGAAAACCAAAAAATATTGACACAGAGAGCACGGAGGATCCGCAGAGGGCCACAGAGGGGGGGAAAGCGTTTTTGAGGGGTGCCTGGTTGATGTAGGAGAGGCTTTCCAGGCTCGATCCCTGCCCTCCGATGGCACTATCGAGGCTGGAAAGCCTCTCCTACATCAGTTTGGCAGCCGCAAAGAAAGGTTTTCCTCTGTGGCCCTCTGCGGATCCTCCGTGTTCTCTGCGTAAGCCCTTTATCATTTTTTTCGGTGTGTTCGGCGTCTTCGGTGGTTCCAATGTTTTTAGGTGAATCGTTTCAGAGTCACATCAGCCGGGTTTGCGGAAACGATAATGCGAGACCCACCATTCCTCGCCATTGCGGAAACCAAAGAACTCCTCGCAGGCCATGAAGAACATGCGCCAGCGGTTGAACCAGATACCCGCCTGCTCCTTGCCATACGTTGCTTCCATGATGGGCATGATCGTCTTCCTGTTCCGGTCCTGATTGTCCAGCCAGGCCCGACAGGTCCGGGCATAGTGGTGGCCATTCACACGCCATTGATGCTCCAGGGCAAAATGCGACTGGAACCGGGCCGGCAAATCATCGGAAGGCATCAGCCCCCCGGTAAAGAAATACCGGGCCATCCAGTCCTTGTCGCCGTCCGTCTCGAAAAAATAGGGAAAGTCCCTGTGGCAGAAAATGTGGATGAACAACTTGCCACCCGGCTTCAACCAAGCGCCGACCCAGCGGGTCAACTCACCCCAGTTGCGCATGTGTTCAAACATTTCCAGGGACACCACCCGGTCGAATTGCTCGTCCGTGCGAAAGTTGTTGATATCGGCGGTGATGATACGGACATTATCCAGGCCCCGCTCCCGGGCCCGGCTTTCAATGAACTCGCGTTGGCTGGATGAATTGGACAGGGCCGTGATCCGCGAACCGGGGTATTTCTCGGCCATCCACAGGGTCAGCGCACCCCAACCGCAACCCAGTTCCAGAATGGACTGACCGTCGCTCAGATCGGCCCGCTCGCAGGACAGGCTCAGCATATCCTCTTCCGCCCGATCAAGTGCCCGGGTACCGGGCTCCCAAAGGCAACAAGAGTATTTCAATTGCGGGCCCAGCACCTGCTGGAAGAAACCGGTGGGGAGTTCGTAATGCTGCTGATTGGCATCTGCCGTGGCCACGGCGATCGGCCCCTCGTGCATGGCATCCACCAGTCGCCCAATCGCCACGCCCCTGGCTTCACAGCTTGCGGGCCGTTGATGGTCCGCTCGCTCCGCCAACAGCCGCCGAATTCCAAGGCGGGTCAGCCCGTCGGGCAAGAGACCGCGCTCCACCAGATTGGTCATAAACTGCATGCCGAACACCCTTTGGTTTATTAGCGGAAACTACAATGCTGCCCAGTAGGCCAGCAAACGCGCGCGGCGGCAAGACCGGCGAGTGCCAATCCTCGTATGGCGACCCTGGCGGGGCTCGGCTGGTATACTTTGCAGCACCCAAAACGCCAAGAGGAGCAATACCGTGCAGCAGGAATTTCTCGACCATCTGAGCCGTGAACTGGCCGAACTGCGGGAAGAAGGCCTGTACAAGGCCGAGCGGGTCATCACCACGCCCCAGGAAGCGGAAATCAAGCTGCAGGACGGCAAGGAGGTCATCAACCTCTGCGCCAACAACTACCTTGGCCTGTCCAACCACCCCAAACTGGTGCAAGCCGCCCACAAGGCCCTGGACGACTACGGTTTCGGCATGTCATCGGTGCGCTTTATCTGCGGCACCCAGGACATTCACAAACGCCTGGAACAAAAGATTGCCGAATTCCTGGGCCAGGAAGACACCATCCTCTACCCCTCCGCCTTTGACGCCAATGGCGGCCTGTTCGAGACCTTGCTGGGCCCCGAGGATGCGGTTATTTCCGACGAGCTCAATCACGCTTCCATCATTGATGGGGTGCGCCTGTGCAAGGCCAAGCGCTTCCGCTACCGCAACAACGACATGGCCGACCTGGAGGCCAAGCTCAAGGAAGCTGACGAACAGGGGGCGCGTTTCAAGTTGATCGCCACCGACGGGGTCTTCTCCATGGACGGCTACATCGCCGACCTGAAGGCCATCTGCGACCTGGCCGATCAGTACGGCGCCATGGTGATGGTGGATGACTGCCACGCCACCGGCTTTCTCGGCGCGAATGGCCGGGGTACCCACGAGCACTGCGAGGTGATGGGCCGGGTGGATATTCTCACCGGCACCCTGGGCAAGGCCCTCGGCGGTGCTTCCGGGGGCTATACATCGGCGCGCAAGGAGATCGTCGACTGGCTGCGTCAGCGCTCCCGCCCCTATCTCTTCTCCAACACCCTGGCACCGGTGATTGCGGCAACCTCCATCACCGTACTGGAACTGCTGTCCGACGATGACAGTTTCCGGGATACCCTGTGGGACAACACCCGTTACTTCAGGCAGGAGATGGAAAAACTGGGCTTCGAACTGTTGCCCGGTGAAACACCCATCATTCCGGTCATGCTCGGTGATGCGAAGCTGGCCAGCGAAATGGCAGACCGCTTGTTGAAGGAAGGTGTCTATGTCATCGGCTTCTCCTTCCCGGTGGTGCCCCGCGGCAAGGCCCGCATCCGCACCCAGATGTCCGCCGGACTGACCCGCGAGCAGCTTGACCGGGCCATCGCCGCCTTCGCCAAGGTCGGCCGCGATATGGGCATCATAAAATAAAACATGGGAACCACCGAAAACGCCGAATACGCCGAAAAAGGCAAAAATCAAAAGCTGTGACACAGAGGGTGAGCAACAAGCCAAAGCCTATATTTCCCTTTGTGCTCTCTGTGTCCTCTGTGGTTAAGGCTTTTCGCTTTTTTCGGTGCTTTCGGTGTATTCGGTGGTTACAAGGTTTTCATTCAATCCAAAGGAGTGCACATGCGCGCGCTCGTGAAGCAACATGCTGAAGAAGGTATCTGGATGCAGGACGTGGCCGAGCCCGAGCCGGGCCCGAACGACTTGCTTATCCAGGTGAAGAAGACCGCGATCTGTGGCACGGACATCCATATCTATAATTGGGATGAGTGGGCGCAGAAGACCATCCCGGTGCCCATGACCGTGGGCCATGAGTTCTCCGGCGTGGTGGTGGACATGGGCTCGGAGGTGAAGGGCTACGAGAAGGGTCAGCGGGTCTCCGGTGAAGGCCATATCACCTGTGGTTACTGCCGCAACTGCCGGGCCGGGCGTCGCCATCTCTGCCCCAACACCGTGGGCGTGGGTGTGAATCGGCCGGGTTGCTTCGCCGAGTACCTGGTGATCCCGGCGGAGAATGCCTACCCCCTGCCCGACTCCCTGCCGGACGAGATCGCGGCCTTCCTGGATCCCTTCGGCAACGCCACCCATACCGCCCTGTCCTTCGACCTTGTGGGCGAGGATGTCCTGATCACGGGTGCCGGACCCATCGGCATGATGGCGGCCGGGATTGCCAAGCATGCCGGCGCACGCCATGTGGTGGTCACCGACATGAACGACTACCGCCTGGACCTGGCCAAGACCATGGGCGCCACGCGCACGGTCAATGTCGGCAATGAGGACCTGAAACAGGTCATGCAGGAAATGGGCATGAAGGAAGGCTTCGATGTGGGCATGGAAATGTCCGGCGCCGGGCCGGCTTTTCGCCAGCTCATCGGCGCCATGACCAACGGTGGCCGAGTGGCCCTGCTAGGCATCCCCCCCTCCGATACCGCTATCGACTGGAACGAAGTCATCTTCAAGGGCCTGTTCCTGAAGGGTGTCTACGGCCGCGAAATGTTTGAAACCTGGTACAAGATGCTGGCCATGCTGGATTCCGGCCTGGACATCTCACCGGTGCTGACCCATGAGCTGGGCGCGGACGAGTTCCAGAAAGGCTTCGATATCATGCGTTCCGGGCAGTCCGGAAAGGTCGTGCTTGACTGGAGCTAGGAGCAAGATAAGCATGGAACGTCGTTCTGCCGCTACCCGGTTCATTCATCCCGGCAGATTTCCGCCGGGATGAATGAACCCCCCGCGCAGGCGCTTCTCAAAAGAGGTGTAGACTCTAGTAGGAACCCTTGGAGGTCCTCTCATGCACTCACTTCGACAGCTGGCCCTTGGCCTGATCGTCCTCGCCCTCCTTCCCGCCTGCGCCATCAACCCGGTCACTGGCGAGCGTGAGCTCCGACTCATATCCGAAAGCGAAGAAATTGTTCTGGGACAGCAGAACTACGCGCCCCTGCGGCAAATGCAAGGTGGCGACTACCGGGTGGACCCGGGCCTGATCCACTATGTAAACCAGGTCGGCCAAAGGGTAGCGAAGGAAAGTGATCGCCCGAACCTGCCTTATGAATTCACCGTCATCAATAGCGACGTGCCCAATGCCTGGGCCCTGCCTGGCGGCAAGATCGCCATCAATCGTGGGCTGCTGAAGGAGTTTGAGAGTGAATCCGAATTGGCGGCCGTCCTCAGTCACGAGGTGGTTCACTCCGCCGCCCGCCACGGCGCCCAGCGCGTAGAACGACAGATGCTGATGCAGGCCGGCGTACTGGCAGTCGCCGTGGCCAGCTCGGACAGCCGTTACGCCGGCGCCATCGTGGGCTCAGCCATGCTGGGGGCCGGCCTGATCGGCCAACGCTACAGCCGCCAGGCCGAACTGGAAGCGGATGAATACGGCACGATCTACATGCACAAGGCGGGCTACCATCCGGATGGGGCCGTGCAACTGATGGAGCGCTTCGTCCAACTGTCCGAAGGTCGCGAGCCGAGCTGGCTCGGTGGCATGTTCGCCAGCCATCCCCCGTCACGTGAGCGAGTGGAAGCCAACCGGCAGACAGCCCAACGCCTGGGCCGCGAGGGTGAATGGGGCCGTGAACGCTTTGAACAGGCCACCCGCACCCTTCGGGCTCACCAGCCCGCCTACGACAAGGCCCGCGACGCCCGGGGCAAGCTGCGCGAAGGCCAATCCGCCGAAGCCCTGCGTCTGGCGCGGGAAGCCCGGGATGCTGTCCCGGCCGAGGCCCGCTTTCATGCCCTGCTGGGGCACATTTACCAGGAACAGGACAATGCAGGCGAAGCCCTGCGCCATTTCCAGCAGGCCCGGGAGCGCGAGCCGGGCTACTTCCAGCACCATCTCATGATTGGTTTGCTGGAAGCAGACCGTCAAAGGGATTCGCAGGCGCGTCAGGCACTGGAACAGAGCATCGAGCTGCTGCCCACCGCGCCGGCCCATCTCCACCTGGGTCATATCGAACGTCGAGCCGGAAAACGCCAGGCGGCGATTGACCACTACCGCATTGCTGCCCAGTCAGACTCGGATGCCGGCAAGGAAGCACGGGCGGCGTTGGCGGAGATGGGAGTTGAATAACCCCCATACGCACAAAATCGGCACTACGCCGGTTTTATCGTGAGCGTGAGCGTAGTCGTGATCGTGATCGGTATTTAACAAGCCACGAGCGGCGAGCAGCGAGCTACGAGCAAAAAGCTCAAAACCGGCACGAAGATATTTTCGTCTTTTAGCTCGTGGCTCACTACTTATAGCTTATAAAATTCAAATTCCGATCACGATCACGACCACGCTCACGCTCACGAGAACAAAAAAGCCCGGGCTCTGCCCGGGCTTTTTTGTTGGCTGACAGGAAACCCTCAGTCGCCCCGAATGACGCAGGCATCGCAGTAGTAATACATGTGCTGCGGATCATTGAAGGTATCCAGCTGTTCAAGATCCCTGCGCAACTGCTCAATCACACGCCGGTGAGGCGCCTGATTCAGGCGGCGCTCCACGGCCCCCATAATTCCCACATCGGCACGACCCAGCATGTCCGCGATCAATTGCTCCCGCCAACTGGGCTTCCGTTCCATGTAATGGACATGCCATTCATCCAGCTCCGCCAGTTCCGCGGCGCGTTCAATGGCCTGATCCAGACCACCCAATTGATCCACCAGACCGGCGCGATGAGCATCCACCCCGCTCCAGACACGACCACGGGCCACCGCATCCACCTCAGACAATGACATGTCCCGATGCATGGCCACTTTCTCGATAAACTCCCGGTAGCCGTGTTCAATCCCTTGCTGCAATGTGCGACGCAAGGGCTCCCGCATGGTGAGATCCGGCCGGAAAGCGCCCGACATATCGGTCGTCCCCACGCCATCCGTGCTGATACCTATCTTGTCGAGGGTGCCCTCAAAAGTAGGGAACATGGACAGGATACCGATGGAACCGGTCACAGTAGTAGGGTGCGCCCAGATTTCGTCCGCCGACATGGATATCCAGTAGCCACCGGAAGCCGCCACGCTGCTCATGGAGGCAATCACCGGCTTCCCGGCTTCCTGGGCGAGCTCCAGCTCCCGCAGGATGACGTCCGAGGCAAAGGCTGAGCCCCCGGGGCTATCCACTTGCAGGACGATCACCTTGATGGAATCATCCCGTCGAGCGTCACGAATCAGGTCGGCGGTAGAATCACCACCAACGGTGCCTGGTGGCTGGAAGCCGTCCATTATGGGGCCAACCGCCGGAATCACGGCCACTTTCCCACCCCGTTTCCGTTTCTTGCGATCACCACTGGCTTCCAGGTAATCGCGCATGCTGATCTGATTGAAGCTGCCGGTATCGCCATCCTCACCGGCCACTTCCATGACCCGGTCACGCATGCGATCCCGCGGCTCCAGAGCATCAACCAGTCCCGACTCCAGGCTCAGTCGGGAAAAATCACCGTCCGCGGATGCCAGGTGATCCGGAAACCCATTGATATAGTTCTGAAGATCATCCGAGCCCAGACCACGACGCTCGGAGACATCGTCAAGCCAGGCATCCCAGAGGGAGTTGAGGTAGGTCAAGCGGGCTTCCCTATCCTCCGCCGACATATCCGTGCGCATATAGGGCTCGACAAAGGACTTGTACTCACCGACACGGAAAATATTCCACTCCGCATCCAGCATATCGATGGTGCCCTTGTAGTAGTTCCTGTAGGTTTCGAAACCGGTCAGGATAACCACACCACCTGGGTGCATCAGGATTTCATCCGCCTGGGAGGCAAGGTAATACTGGGACTGTGTGAAGCGATCACCTAAGGCATAAACCGGCTTGCCAGTCTCACGAAAGCGAGCGAGCGACTCGGCGACAGTCTGAAGCTTGCTCAAGCCACCGCCATACATGTTGTCCAGATCCAGCACCAGAGAACTGACACGACCGTCGTCGGCAGCCCGGTCGATCGCCTTGACTACATCCCGGACCAGGGTCTCCGGGCTCTCCTGACCCAACATGCGATCGACGGCGCGATCCAGCATCGTCCCGCTCTTCTGGTCCACCAGCATGCCCTGGGGATTGATGACAAGCGCCGCATCACGTATCACTTCAGGACGATCATCCGGTGACAGAATGACTAACAGAATCAGAAAAAGTATCAGAAAGAATATAGTGTTCAGAATAATGCGCCGGCTTATATCGAGGCCACGCAACACACGATGCAGCACCCCCGTCTTCTGCATATCACTCATTTGCAACACACTCCAAATTGGTGAACATCCCTGAAATCCCGGCGGCAGCGTCGGAGCGACCGCCCGCGGACATGCGAACGATGGTTCCGCTTACCTGCCGATACGTCGCTAACCCGCCGCAATATTTGGCCGGGAGAGCCGTTCCAAAGTCAACAAAGTGGAAACTATACCCCCAGGGGGGGCAAGCGAAAAGGGACTCTTGCGGGAGAGCAGCGGGTGGCCGGCCGGCACAGCTCGACCACCCGCCGGATAGGGACATTATTTCTCGTAGGTAAACAACACAACACCGGCTTCATGGCGACCCTCACGAAGGCTGCCACTTTCCTGTGGTTGCCAGGCTTCCGCTTTTGCGAGCAACTTGGGGCCCTCCGTGCGTGCGCTGATACGAAATGCTTCCAGCTCGGCCGGACTAAGGTGCAGACTGAAGCTCCCCTGATAGTGGGTGGTCTCCCCATTCTGCCAGTGACGATCCACACTGCTGATCAGCGCAGCGGCGGCCTCGCCCAGATAGCCCAGCTTCTCCGGCGCCGCGTCGGACGGCGGCGCATATTGGCGGGTAGTCAGAGACAGTTTGCCATCATCATGCCGTTCGACGGCATGAACCCGGTCCAGCTCATCCAGAACAGCCCTCGGCGGGGCATCGCCGCTGTAGCGACGCACCAGGGTGGTAAAGCTGTTGCCGTTTTCATCTTCCATGGTCAATCGGACCGGCTCGCCCTGCCCATCCTGAAACTCCGGGTCATTGACCCATCCATAGATAACACGGGCCGCTCGATTGTGGAGCCGCAGTTCACCATCCGTATTGCTTTCCACATCGGCCTGAACCCGCTTTACCTCCTTGCGGGAAAGCCCGGTGATGACCGAAACCCGCGAATCGCTTTGTTTACGGCCGGGGATTCGAAAATCCTCACGAGCCACCTCCACGAATACGCGTTTGGCCAGCTCGGCAAAGGCTTTGTAGCTCATGCCGTTGCGAAGCAGCAGGCGAGCCAGGGGGCGCATGAAAGTAAAGAGCGCACGTACCAAGTGTCCATTGTCCGTCATATCGGAGTCTCGCTTATGTTAAATTCATTACGGATTGCCGCAAACTACCGCAAAACAAAGGCATACAGCAGCTATATCCTTTTAGTCTTTTGCGCGGCACCCCGCCTCGGTTCGCCAGCAATGCGATTAACTGTATTATGCAAAATCGCATGAACCAATTCTAGATGCATATGCCGTCCGGTGCAACCAACCGGCATGGACCGTTCATCCCATTATTTGTGCCGCGGGTCACCAAATATCTGAGACAGTGCGCAAACGGCGCCTGGAGGCTGAGGCTGCGGGCGCCGTTTGCGGAACAGAAAACACCGTACTCAGGCGGCGTGACGAAGGGTTGCGGCGGCCGCCTTAACCACCGCCGCAATGCGAACCGCACTCTGGATCGCCTCACGGCTGACATCCGCCTTGCGCAACGCCTTCTCATGGTTCTCTACGCAGAGACCACAGCCGTTGATGGCAGAGACCGCCAGCGAATAAAGCTCGAAATCCACTTTCTCAACACCGGGCCGACCAATCACATTCATCCGCAGATTGGCCGGCATGCGACCGTATTCCTGGTCGCCGACCAGATGCAGGAAACGATAGTAGACATTGTTCATGGCCATAATGGAGGCGGCCGCCTTGGCGGCATTGACAGTGACCTCCTCCACCTCATCCCTGATCAGAGCCTCTACCTGCCGTGCGAATTCCACATTGTCGGCGGAAAAGGCAGACGCCAGGGCAACACCATAAACCTGCTCTTGACTGAGACCGGGGGCACCTTCCCTCTTGAGCACCGAGGACAGGTTCAGACGGATGTCCTTGGCATAGTCGGGCAGGGCCTGCTTGATATCCGAAATGCTCATTGCATCATCTCCAACAATTTTGCTTGCAAAAAAACGGGGCCCGAAGGCCCCGTTCGTGCCTGAATTCAAGGCCGAATCACGCGGCGTTGAGCGTTTCCTGACCCTTCTCCCAGTTACAGGGGCAAAGCTCATCCGTCTGCAGCGCGTCCAGGACCCGCAGGATTTCATTCGGGTTGCGGCCCACACTCATGTCGTTGACGGACACATGGCGAACGATGCCGTCCGGGTCGACGATGTAAGTGGCACGCTGCGCTACGCCCTCTTCCTTGTCCTGAATACCCAGCTGGGAAACCAGCTTGCGGTTCAGGTCGGCCAGCATGGGCACCGGCAGGCTCTTCAGGCGCTCGTCGTGGGTGCGCCAGGCCAGATGCACGAACTCGCTGTCCGTGCTGGCCACCATCAGCTGGGCGTCGCGATCCTCGAACTCATCGGCCATATCACCGAAGGCCTGGATCTCGGTCGGGCAGACGAAGGTGAAATCCTTCGGGTAGAACATGTAGATAGTCCACTTGCCCGGGAAACTCTTGTTGCTGATTTCCTCAAAGGCATTCTTCTCGTCGGTGGATACCGTCGCGTTTACCGAATATTCCGGAAACTTTTCGCCAATTCCCAACACTTGACATCTCCTCATTGCTTGCAAAAGAAAGGGTATCGCTATTGATACCCCGCACTCCATTAGAGTTTACTATTACACCGTGAAAACGATATTAGTGCAAGCTAATTTTCTTTATTGGAATGATAGTGTTTGCCTAATTGCAAGCAAAGGAAAGGGGCGGGGCACAGAGCCCCGCCCGCCGAGTCAGTTGCTAGAGGCCTTGACCAACAGACTGTTCAGACGACGAACGAAACTGGCCGGGTCGGCCAGCTGGCCACCTTCCGCCAGCAAGGCCTGGTCGAACAGAACCTGCGCCCAATCCTGGAAACGAGACTCGTCAGCCGTATCGGCAAGCGCCTCCAGCACCGGATGAGAGGGATTAATCTCAAGAATAGGTTGCAATGCCGGCACGCTTTGCCCGGCCTCCTTCAGCAGGCGCTGAAGATTCATGCTGATACCACCCTGCTCGGACACCAGACAGGCGGGCGAATCCACCAGACGGCGCGAGACGCGGACATCGCTGGCCTGACCATCCAGCGCCTTGCGCAAACGCTCCAGCATGTCCTTGTGGCTTTCTTCCGCTTCTGAATCATCCTTGTCGGAAGCGATATCTTCATCCGCCACATCCGCCTGGGCCACCGAATGCAGGGGCTTACCGTCGAACTCACCCAGATGCGCCACCAGCCATTCATCCACCCGGTCCGACAGCAGTAGAACCTCGATCTCCTTCTTGCGAAAGGCTTCAAGATGAGGACTGTTCAGAGCCGTGGCGTGGTTGTCGGCGGTCAGATAGTAGATGGCTTTCTGGTCGGGCTTCATGCGGTCCACATAGTCCTGCAAGGACACGGTCTGCCCATCCGGCTCTCGGGTCGTCGCAAATCGCAGAAGGCCGGCAATACGCTCGGCATTCTCCGGGTCCTCGGCCGGCCCTTCCTTTAGAACGGAGCCGAACTCCGCCCAGAACTGGCGGTATTCCTCCGGCTTGTTACGTGCCATATGTTCCAGCAGGCCAAGCACCTTCTTCACTGCCCCGGCCCGGATACTTCGCACCAGGCGGTTATCCTGCAGAATCTCCCGCGAGACATTGAGCGGCAGATCATCGGAATCGATCATCCCGCGAACGAAACGCAACCAGGCCGGCATGAGCTGCTCGGCCTCATCCATGATGAACACGCGCCGCACATACAGGCGCACGCCACGCCGCCGTTCCCGGTCCCAGAGATCAAAGGGGGCCCGGCGAGGCACATAGAGCAGCATGCTGTAGCGCTGCCGCCCTTCCACATGGTTATGGGTCCAGGCCAGCGGCGGCTCGCTGTCATGGCTCAGGTGCTGATAGAAGCCCTGATAGTCCTCATCCTTGAGCTCCTCCTTGCCTCGGGTCCAGAGCGCGGAGGCACTATTGACCGTCTCCCAGCCCTCGCCTTCCTCGGCCGGCATGAGGATGGGGCAGCCGATATGATCGGAATAGCGGCGAATGATATGGCGCAGCCGCAGCGCTTCCAGAAACTCGGCGGCATCCTCTCGCAACTTGAGGATGACCTCAGTCCCGCGCTCCTCGCGCTCGATGGCCTCGATGGTGAACTCACCACCGCCATCGGATTGCCAGCGCACCCCCTGCTTCTCATCCGCCCGGCGGGTATGCACGGTGACCTGATCGGCCACGATGAAGCTGGAATAGAAACCCACGCCGAACTGGCCGATCAGCTGGGCATCCTTGCGTTGGTCGCCGGAAAGGGACTCCAGGAAGCGTCGGGTACCGGAGCGGGCGATGGTACCGAGGTTGTCGATGACTTCCTGCTGACTCATGCCGATACCGTTATCGGCCACCGTCAGAGTGCCGGCTTCCTTGTCGACACTGATACGAATGGCCAGCTCACCGTCGCCCTCCAGAAGGGACTCGTCCTGCAAGGCGGCAAAATGCAGGCGGTCACAGGCATCCGATGCGTTGGAGATCAGCTCGCGCAGGAAGATTTCCCGGTTGGAGTAGAGGGAGTGAATCATCAGTTGCAGCAGCTGCTGAACTTCCGCCTCGAAATGTCGAGTCTCTGCTTTGGCAGTCGCCATGATGGAACAAGGCCTCCTTGAAACTGTGCAGGATAGTCAGGCCGACCAGGCGGCCTGACAGAACAGGACCACTGGCACGATGGACACCGTGCCGGGGGATCGCTGTAAAAGTGGGGGCAATCGGAAGGATTTCAAGCGATTGAACACACCGCGCTCATGGTTCAGACGCGTCACTACCTACTTCAGTCGACATGATCTGAAGCCGCTGAATGCGATTGCGAAGTACGGCCCGACGGGCCTCTTCATCGGTGGCGTTGAGCAGCGACCGGTAGAGTCGTTGCGCATCCTCCGTCATTCCGGCATCGGCCAGGGCATCGGCTGCACGGTAGCGCGCGGTCTGCGCCCATTGGTCCATGGAAAAGGCATCATGGAAACCGGCCGATCGCAGGTAAAGGCGGGCCGCTTCCACCGGATCATCCATGCCCTCGGCAGATTCTGCCGCCCAGAAAAGAATCTCGCGGTGTTGCTGCCCTTCCAGGTCCCGGTCCATCAGGCGCCGGAGGAAATCCATGGCGGGTTCGTGATCGTTCATGTTTTGCAGATCGAAAACCACCTGCAGAAAACGCCCCACCTCGAGCGTGTCCACCCCATCTTCCTCGTCCCCGGATTCAGCGTCGGTGTCCAGCAAGACGCGCTCCAGGGCCAGCAAGCCCTCCTCTCGCTGCCCGCCCAGCAGGAGGACCCGGGCCCGTCGCAGCCCCCAGTCCTGGGCGTCGGCACCCTGTGGCGGCTCGGTCAGCTCACTCATCAATTGGGACGCCAGGGGGATATCCGCCTCGTTCAGCGCCAGGTCCGCGAGGCGGTAGCGCACCGGCAGGGGGATATCCTCGATGGCCGGAAAATGGTCAGATTCCAGATACAGGCGTCGGATCAGATCGGGACCGTGTCGTTCGCCGGAAAGGCTATCCACAAGCCATTCATGAGCCTGCGCGCGGGCCGCTTCGTCAAAGCTGCGAAAGGCCGTGACCGATAGCACGGCCCGGGCCTTCACGGGCTCCTCCACAGCGTAGCTTTCCGCCAGTTCAAACCACATCGGGTCGTCGCCCACCAGAATGCGCGCTTCGTTGCCAAGCTGGCGCCCGTACTCGTGGTAAGCCTCCCAGAGCATATCCGGTCTGAGACGAAAGATGGGATCAGCCCGGGATTCGTCACTGCGGTGTCCAAGCCCACGCTCCAGCGCGCCAACCCGGGCCGAGCGATTGCCGGTTTCCCTGGCGGCCAGGCTGGCGACGGACCAGGCCATGCGACGATCCGCAATGGCCGCCTCATTATCAAAACCCAGCTCAATCGCCCGGGTCAGAACCTCGCCGGCGGCATCCGGATCAAGCTGGAGATGGGCCAGCAGCCGCAGGGGGCGATACTGGTCCTGGGGAAGTTCCTGCAAGGCCCGCATGGCGTCAATGCCCTGACCTTCCTGCAGATAGAGACGCGCCTCGATCACGCGGGTCTCGCCGTCATTGTCCTGATAATCCTGGCGAAAGCGACGCAGGGCGATGCGCGCCGCATCGGCGTCCCCGGCCTCAAGCTGCGACTCGATGATCAGCTGGCGCCAGGCGCGAAAATGCGCTTCCGGCAGACTCTCCGCCGACCAGATCAGTCCACGCAGCACCGTTCTGGCATCCTCGGGACGCCCGAGGGCCAACAGCGCCTGAACCTGCTGAGTTCGGGCCCATCGGGAAAACTCCACGGGCGCATGATCAGGATAGCCGGCAACGCGCTCATCCATGGCCGCCCAAAGCTGCCGACCCCGGTAGAGATGCAGTCGCTCCCGTTCCCAGCGCATCCACGCCACCGGATCCTCTTCCAGCGCCGGCTGATGCCGGTCCATCAAGCCCAATGCAAGCTCGGTGGCGCCGGTACGGGCCAGGCTGCTCACCTCGGACAACTCAGTGGCGCTTGCCGGCCCGGTGAGAAAAACCGCCAGTAACAGGCACAGACTGTAGATCCCTTTCCTCAAGGTACTCTCTCCGGGAAACCCGATGGCAGGCGGGTATGGTGCCATAAATTCACCCACGGGATGAGCAGGCCGACCAAAGCCCGGCCCTCGTGAGCGTGGTCGTTGTCGTTGTCGTTGTCGTAATCGTGATCGGCATTTTACAAGCCACGAGTGACGAACCGCTAACGACAAGCAAAAGCCATGGAACCGGCACGAGCAGATCGTCATCTTATTGCTTGCTGCTCGTAGCTCGCTGCCGCTTTCGAAATTCCGATCACGATCACGACTACGCTCACGCTCACGAGTAACAGTGGGAGCCCACCTTTCACCGTCCGAAAACCAAAAAAAGCGGCACCCCGGCAAAGACGGGGCGCCGCTTTTCTGTCCTGCGATCCAGGGGGAGCAATCTCCCCTGAATCAGACCTTTTCCCTGATTCGGGCCGACTTGCCCTGGCGCTCGCGCAGATAGTACAGCTTGGCACGACGCACATCGCCACGACGCTTGACCTTGATCTCGGCCACGTTCGGGCTGTGGGTCTGGAACACACGCTCCACACCTTCACCGTGGGTGGTCTTGCGTACCGTAAAGGCCGAGTTCAGGCCACGGTTGCGCTTGGCGATGACCACGCCTTCAAAGGGCTGCAGACGCTCGCGGTCACCTTCCACCACGCGCACCTGGACCAGCACCGTATCGCCGGGGCCAAACTCCGGCACATCGGTCTTCAACTGCTCTTTTTCGAGTTCGTTGATGATGTCGCTCATGACTTCACCTGCATCCGTCTTTCAAATTACCGGAGAGTTCAACCCTGCCCTTCAGGCACGAAAACCATCCATGCTTGAAGGGCAGGGCTAGACCGCCCCATGATCTCCGTCCTGCTCGGCAATGAATTGCTCCAGCAGGCGGCGCTCGTCCTCACTCAGTTCCCGCCGCTCCAGTAAATCGGGGCGACGTTGCCACGTCCGGCCCAGGGCCTGTTTCAACCGCCATTGTCGAATGGCTTCGTGATCGCCACCCAGCAACACCGGCGGTACTGCCTGACCTTCCACTTCTTCCGGCCGGGTGTAATGCGGGTGGTCCAGCAGACCATCCGCGGAAAAGGAATCCTGTTCCGCCGATTCCGCATGCCCCAGTGCCCCCGGCAGCAACCTTGCCACCGCATCAATCAGCACCATGGCCGGAAGCTCTCCCCCACTGAGGACATAGTCCCCAATGGAAATCTCCTGATCGATCTCGCGCTCCAGCAGGCGTTCATCCACGCCTTCGTAGCGTCCCGAGACCAGCAGCAGGCCCGGCAGGCCTGCCAACTCTTCCACCAGCGCCTGATCCAGCAGGCGGCCCTGGGGGCTGAGATAAATCGTCCGGCTGCCGGCCGGCAGAGCCGCCCGTGCCGTGCGTATGGTTTCACCCAGGGGCTCGACCCGCATCACCATGCCCGGTCCGCCGCCGTAGGCCCTGTCATCCACCGTGCGATGACGGTCGCGGGCAAAATCCCGCGGATTCCAGGTATCCAGACGCAAGAGGCCACGCTCTGCGGCGCGGCCGGTCACTCCGAAGTCGGTCACGGCCGTGACCCGCTCCGGAAACAATGTCACTACCGAGACCGGAAGCATTGGGAATCCCCTAAAATTCCGGGTCCCAGTCCACCAGGATCAGCCCGGCCTCCAGGTCCACCGACTTGACGAACTGGCCCTGTACAAAGGGCAATAACCGTTCCCGGTCACCGCGAACCACCATCACATCGTTGGCCCCGGTTTCCAGCAGCCCGGTGACTTTTCCGAGCTCTACATCGTCCAGATTGCGCACCGAGAGACCAATGAGATCCAGCCAGTAGAACTCGCCGGGTGCCGTGGCGGGCATGTCGTCCCGATGCACGGCGATGTCGCGCTGCAACAGCGCCGCTGCCTGATCCCTGTCCTCGATACCTTCCAGGCGAACAACCACGCCACTGCCGTGGCGACGCCCATCCGCTACCTGAAAAGCTTCCCATCCGCTGCGGCCGCGCAGATACCAGCGGCCAAAATCCGTGATGGATTCGCGTGGCCGGGCATGGGAAAAGACCTTGACCCAGCCCTTCACACCAAACAGGCCGGATATCCGGCCCAGGGTCACCATCGGGTCATCACGCTCGACCGAATGCTCGGCCCAACTCTCGGCCGATGGGCCCGCAGTCTCCTGCTCCGGCGTGCGCTCAGCCATGATGGCCGGGCTCAGGCTTCAGCCTGGGCTTCCGCCTGCTTGCGACCCTGCTTCAGCAGCTTGGCAACGCGCTCGGAAGGCTGCGCACCCTGGGACAGCCAGTAGTCGGCCCGCTCCAGATCCACGCGCAGCTTCTCATCGTTGCCGCGAGCCACCGGGTTAAAGAAACCCAGACGCTCCACGAAACGACCGTCGCGGGAATTACGGCTGTCGGTAACAACCAGATGATAAAAGGGACGCTTTTTCATGCCGCCCCGGGCAAGACGAATGGTAACCATGCCGTTACTCTTGGGTTCTCGAAAAGAATCGGTTATCCGCGACCGGCTCTGCCGGTACGGCGGTAAACCGGGCATTTTACGCGAACGGAAAGAAAGCTACAAGCGGGGCAGGCCCGGCAAAGCCGG
>SL_3KL_010_SEDDRAFT_10000673_pt1 | contig 29137 bp, 29 predicted proteins | sample SodLakKL_010_SED_2_FD_10381 | JGI IMG/M metagenome (IMG submission 10381)
CACGGACATGATGTGTTAAACGTGAAAATTTTTGAGCTTTGTTCAGCAAGATATTCTGCCGAAATCTTAAAACTTGATGATGAACGGATCGTTTCACCACTGATGCCGTGCCGTGTAGCCATTTACGAAAAAAGCAACGGAAACACCTACATCACAAGGATGGATTCCGAGCTAATGGCCAAACCATTTGGCGGTATAATCAACGAAGTGATGCAGCAGGCTGCATCCGAAATTGAAGACGTGATTGTTCAGGTCATTCGGTAATAGTTTATACCTGAAAACCGGGTTGTCCAAAAAGATTTTTTCTCGAAGAACCCTCCAGTAGTTTTAGTATGTGTTTAGCGGCTCGAATCTAACAACCTGACAGAGTATCGTGCTTTTCGGTTCCTGTCAGAGTTGTGATCCCAAAGTAGCTCCCTACGAAACAGTTGTCCGCGATCCTGACAGGCTCATCGGGACTAACGCACTCTGTCAGGTCGCTAAACACTTATGAGTTTCGAACTCCTGAAGGGTTTTTCACTTTAACTCATCAAGATTGAAAGTATTAAAATATAAAGATGACACCCTGCGCGGGAAAAAGTACATTAAATATTGTTTATTGACGCTTGCAGAAGTAAATTAAAAGAAACAAGAGGAGAATTGGATTTAACCTGATAAAAAGTCTATCCGGAAACTGCTGAATTAGTAACTGCAATTTTAATCAAATTTCGTGGTTATGAAACATTCCGGATACTTTCTTACAGTTTTCTTTTTGGGTTGGCTGATCATATCATGCGGAACCGACAGCAAGCCTACCTACACACTCACCACTACCGCAATACCTGCAGAAGCCGGCAGTGTAACTCCGGCATCGGGTGAATTTACTGAGGGAGAATCCGTTCAAATAACGGCTTCACCTAACGAGCACTGGGTTTTCAACAGGTGGGAGGGCGATCTCAGCGGTACGCAGAATCCGGCATCTGTTACCATAAATTCCGACAAAGATATCGGTGCCGTTTTTGTAGTGCGCGACTATCCGCTGACCATCACAATTGAAGGAGACGGCAGCGTAGAAGAGCAGGTTATACAGCCCAAAACCACCGATCACCCTTACGGAACTCAGGTTCAGCTCACAGCAATTCCCGGAGAGGATTGGCAATTTTCCGGTTGGAGTGGTGCTCTTTCCAGCAATGAAAATCCCCAGGTTCTTCTGATTGACCAGGCAAAACAGGTAACAGCCCTCTTTACGGAAATACCAGATCCTCCGGATATCCCATTGGCTTTAACCGACTTTTTCCCGGTGATGATGGATTTATCGTACATGAACAGTCTCCACATTCCGGATGATGAAGAAGAGCAGGAGAACTACACCAACTTCAAAAACGCCAGAAAATGGATGAATGTGGCGTATATCGAACATTTTCTGGATTCGGGATCGGGTGATTTTTTCTGGATTTTTGACTTCGCTGATATCAGAACACCACAGTATGATGGCGAGAGCTGGATATGGGATGCCGTTTTGCCGGATACACTTATGGCATTTAAAATTGCCGCCTCCATACCCGATGATTACGAAGTGAAATTTATCATTAAAGCCACTCCAGAAGGTGAAGGGTTCGATTGGCTGTTTACACTTCATGGTTCTGTCGGGGAGGAAGTGTTCATTCACACCGATGTGCTGAGCGGATACAGGGCAGAGAATAAACTTAACGGGGTTTGGTACTCCCATGAATTTGACGACGATTATGGGACTCCGAAAAATACACCGGAAAATAAAATGGAGATCTACCGGTGGAGTATGGTTTCGGATTCTGAATATGAATACAGTCATGTTTATGAATATGAAGAGAAACAGACCGAACGGGTTTACTGGTATCCGGGGGGAATTTCGGTTGAGAGGATGATGGAGCAATACCTTGTCATCATTCACCCCGAAAAAATTCACCCGGATCAGCCGGAGCTTGATTTACACATCACCATTTTCTGGGATGAAGATACCCGGTCGGGCTGGTATGAAGACAGTACCGGCGAGCGATTCTGTTTTGAAAATCTGATCAATACACCGTGTATGTAGAAATGAAATTGATGAAGCTCAAATCAGAACTTTATATCGGCAGGGTATCACTATGTCAGAACCTGATTTAGAGATCAGGAGTTTTTTTTAGTATCAAAAGTTATACGCAGTACCTTCAAAATTCCTGTGGCTAATAATAGTGCTGCAACACCAAAAATCAGCGCAATATGCGGCATGGGCGGGCCCCAAACCAGTGCAGAGAGTCCGGCTGTAATCACCAATGACACTGCCCAGGCATATTGGATTATCTGTGCCCATTTTTTCCATAGATACAAGGTTAGTATGGTCATCAGGCTCAGTATCCCGCAAGTGAGTTGTATGAATGTTTCTGCCTTCTGTCCGATAGTTTCTGAACGGGGAAGTTGATCAAGCCAGCCTTTTATGGCTATCCAGGAAATGATCAGAAGCAGAATTATGCAAATTCCACCAGGTAACTTTCGAACAGTAAGATTCATTTTCATGGGTATGGGTACCTTTGGTAATCATACGATAATAGATATTTTTCTGAAATTTTAAGTGCTTTTGATAAACATCAACAAGTTTGCACTTATCAAGCTTTCAGCCTGGTAGAATATCCAAATTGATTCATTTCGGGCTGAAGCTTCCGTTCAAGCTGAATGACCTGATCCTCACTTAAATAATCCGACCAGTTTTTGGTCTTGTTCATGATCGGTCTTGACAGGTAGGGATCAACCTGGTAGTCGCTCAATCGCTGTTCGCCCTCGGTTAAGGGCTCTTTGAGGAAAGGTTCTTCGATATGCTTGCAAATCTGCCTGAATTCCTGTTCAGGATTTTTGACAAAATTCTCGTACTTCACGCATAATATTTTTTCAGATTTGTTCAATTTAGATATATGCACTGACATATCACGATATCTTTTGACAAATTCCGGCAATGAATAATCCAGCCAGTTGCTATCGGGATCTCTCTGCATTCTTTTTTTATAGGATGAATAAACATCAACCGGATGACGGATAGTGATAATAATTTTTGAATTGGGAAAGCTTTTAGATATTCGATTGTATCTGTGCAGATGGCGGGGTGTTTTTTCAATAATTCGTTGGCAACCGCGCGCCTGTTTGGCAAAATAAAAGTATTTTCTGACGATCCGGGGGTTCATAAGTAAATTCCAGGAAGCCGGCTTATCCAAAATGAACCGGATGGCTCCGGATTTAACGAATATCTCCTGCCAAATTCTTTCTGCCCTTATGGACTTTAGATATTTCTGATAAGTCTCTTCATCTTCCAGCATGTAGTTAAAAAGCGACTTCGGTTTTTGACGGCTGATGATTGAAATATCCGGCTTCAGGAAAATATTGGTCTCTTCAAGACAGAGATCTTTCGGTTTAAAAGAGGGATGTTTGAGCAATGTTCTGTAGAGCAGGGTCGTTCCGCTTCGGGGGGTTCCCACAATAAAAACAGGATTTAATTCAGAGCGGTAATCAGGCATTTTAAGCAGTCAGATCATGGAAAATTTAAAAGCAGTTGGGGGAAAGTCTCAAACTATTCATCTTTGAGGGATTACCCCATTTTTCAAATCATTTCCATCACAATTATCTTCATACTTTTGTCTTGATACAAAAGTATCAAAAAATCAAGGCGGTGAATTGCTTGACGGCGGGCTTTTCATCAACGCGGCACCATTTGAATGGTCCATTACGATCATTGATGGTAATAAACGTTTATGGCCGGTAACAAATGCTGCCAAGGCGTTGCTGAAAACACCCTGTTCCCGTCAACCAATTCAAGGCCGGTTAATGGTCGAGAATTACTGTTTCCACTTATAAATATTTTTAATTTAATTAATTACAATGGTTTATTTGATAAAATGATATAAAATTGGGGTAACTTCTTATTCATCTTTGATGCATCGAATAGAGCGGCCAAAGGCCTTGTTTCCTCCAAAAGTTCCGCTGCCTTCATCCGAAAAACCAAGTGTTTCGCCGTTTGAGCTTGTAAACTGGTCACTCGCCCAGTACTGGCCAGTTGTGCCCCGGTTGCGGAGTTCTCCGGTAAAGGAGTGAAGAAATCCGGCGGCATGCAGTTTTAGTGTAGAGTTAAATGCCGCTGTGCGGTTGCCTTCACCCATCCCTCCGCGATTCATCGGGGCTTCCCGAAATGCACGCAATTCTTCAATGGTTGGCAGCCTCCAGGGATCGCCCAGAAGCAGGCGACAGGGATCGTTCTCCGGCTGCCAGTTGGTGTCTTGATCAATGTTTGTAGTTCGCCATTGCGGCGTTAGTACCTGCCCGTTGTGATGAAAAGCCTGACTCCTGTTAAACTGAAATTTCCAGCCTGCACGTGCGGGATTGTCATCCACCGAAGATTGTGGTTCGGCGTTGGCACCAAGATTTACAGCCAGCCATACTTTATCTCCGCCGGGCCCGGGCCAATTTGCTTCAACCGTGGGGTAAGATCGATCGTTATAAATTGTTGCATTAGATGGAGTTACTCCAGATACATAACCGTGTGATACCACTTCAGGGGCATCATATGAACTTAAAAATTTTGAGCAGGACAAACTGCTTGCCAAAAAAGAAAAGAGAATTAATATCAAAAACTTTCTCATATCAGGTACTGCGAAATAAAAATTCGTTGAAAAAAGCTGAAATTTTAAACTATCAGGAAAATAGGCAGTTCCGCCCACAAATCACAGAGAACAAATAACAATCAAATCGATTCAGCATTTGTTTGATTAAAGTGTGATAAGGTTCAATTTGTAAAGTCGGAGCAGAGTGATAATTTACAAACAGTAAGCGAATAAAAACTCTGACGATTTAAATCAGTAGCTATGAACAAAACTATCAAAACGGGAATTGTAGGATATGGAAAATCAGCAAAAATTTTTCATGTGCCGCTGCTGAAAGCCCTGGACGAATTTGAAGTCCGGTCGGTGCTGCAGCGGACCAAAAGCGATTCAAAACTGGATTTTCCCGATGTGAAAATCATGAGAGACATGAAAGATCTGCTGAAAGATGATCAGCTCGATCTTGTCGTCATCACCACGCCGAACCACCTGCATTTCGATCAGGCTTTTGAGGCGCTGAATGCAGATAAGCATGTGGTGGTGGAGAAACCATTCACCGTTAAACACGACGAAGCTGAAAAACTGATTCGCCTGGCCAAATCAAAAAAACGAATACTTACCGTTTACCAAAACCGCCGCTGGGATGCCGATTTTCTGACAGTAAAAAAAGTACTCAAAGAAAAACTTACCGGAGAACTCGTGGAGTTTGAGTCGGCCTATAACCGGTTCAGAAATTATCTGCGTGAGGATGCCTGGAAAGAAAAAGACTTGGCCGGAAGTGGAATTCTGTACGATTTGTCGCCGCATTTGATCGATCAGGCACTGCTTCTTTTTGGTGAACCCGAACAAATATATGCTGATATACGGGCCCAACGTGGGGGAGACACAGATGACTGGTTTGAGATCGACCTCTTCTACCCATCACTTAAAGTAAAACTGAAGGCGGGTATGCTGGTGCCCGAGCCAACGCCACGGTTTATTGTGCGGGGCAAGACAGGTACGTTTGTAAAATATGGACTGGACCGCCAGGAAAAGGATCTGGATGCCGGCAAGAATCCCCTGGATGAAGATTGGGGATTGGAACCGGAGCAGCAATATGGAACACTTTATAGAGAATCCGACGGCGGAATTGTTGATGAAAGAATTGAATCGGAGCGGGGAAATTATCTTGAGTTTTATCATCAGCTCAAATATTCCATCGAAAAAGTACAGGAGCCGCCGGTCAATCCCGAAACCGCTCAAAAAGGGATTAAAATTATCGAGATGGCAATCGAAAGCAGCCGTAAGAAAAGCGTTCTGGATATTCGGTTTTAGGCCGGATGGAATCCGAACATTAGATGAACCGGTGGAAAGTGTGATTTGGAGAGTGGGCTTCTTCCTTTATTTCAGTCAAAAGTTTCATGAGGTGTTGTTCGAACAGAGCGTTGAGTGATTCTGTATTATCATCGGATTTATACTCGACGGAATCACCGATTTTTATAAAGAGTTCGGGTTTGTCGGATTTTGCGTAATTAAAATAAATTCCGATTGGAACCACATCGGTATCCTGCCGTTTTTCTGCAATCCAGGCCAATCCCTTTTGGAATGTTAGATGATTAGTGGTAAAAGGCACAATCCTGCCTTCCGGATAAATAAACAGGGATGAGTTAGGGCCGATCGAGCGATTTTACGGCATAACGAAGTGATTTTATCACCGAACGGGGATTATCCGGTGTTACCGAGAAGGCCCCGATTTTTTTAAAAAACCCATGTTGTTTCATCTGTTTTTCTTCCATCATGGCGCGGGCGTTTTGCCTGAAACGTTTTCGATTCAGCAGCAGGGGAATCAGTCCGTCCCACCAGGAAGTGTGATTCAGGTAATAGATCGTTTTACCATTTTCTCCGGGACCGTAACGTTGCTGCAACCAAACACGATGAAACCGTCTTCGGAACAGAAACCGCACATACCAGTCAAAAAGAGCAATAAACAAAGCCGATTCCCGGGCTGGAATAAAATCAGATTGGGATTGTTTCAAACCGATAACCTGTTGGATTGTAGTGAGAACATGATTTTTTAACGATATTAAAAGTTGACGATAAGTTAATCACCTTTTTAATAAAATGGATTTTACAGACAGGAAAATTGCAGAATACACAGAATCGTTCACTTCAGAAGAATCCGGACTTGTTCAGCGTCTTTTATTGTCTTCAAAAGAAAATATGGAACATGTGGATATGCTGAGCGGCAGGCAAGTGGGGACGTTGCTGAGGTTGCTGGTTCAGATGTCAGGAGCCAAAAGGGTTTTGGAGATTGGCACATTTACGGGCTATTCGGCTTTGATGATGGCAGAAGTGATGCCGGATGACGGCGAGCTGATAACCATCGAATTGAATGGGCATTACAGCCAGGTATCCGATCAATTCTTGAATGAGCGGACCTTTGAAGGTAAAATCTATCAAATTATGGGTAATGCACTTGAAATCGTCCCGCGTATGGAGGGAGAGTTCGACCTGATTTTTCTGGATGCAGACAAAATTAATTATCCGAAATATTTTCAGCTGTGCAAAAAGAAGCTCAAAATAGGAGGAATTTTAGTAATTGACAATGTGCTTTGGGGCGGAAAAGTGCTTGACCCGCATGATGAAAAAGCAAAAGCCATTCACAAAATGAATGAAATGATTCGTGAAGATCAACACGTGGAACAAGTAATGCTTCCGGTCCGGGATGGTGTTACCATTCTTAGGTTAAAGTAATGTACGCCGGACAGCCTGTCCGGCCTGGAAAGTCGCTGAATGGTTTTGGTTACAGATCAGGGAATAGATTTTGTTCTGGTAATATATTTACACCCCCTCAAGAAAGTCTTTTTTACAATATGTATAAGACCAATCTTTCCAACCTTTTACAAGGTATGCTTTTACTGGATTGTAAATTGTATACCGAATTACGTTTTCAAGTTCAGTTTCATTTCTGATTAATCGATCAAAACTTTCATCCTGCCAAAAAGATCCTTTTCGATTCAGAATTTTATTAGCTTGCAAACCGGTGTATGATTTCAGGTTTTTCATGATCCGGGTGACCGGTAGTAAACGTGAAATGGAAGATTTTTTCTTGCTCTTTTTTAAGTGCCGAAATACTAAATGAACATGATTACTCATAATACAATAAGCGTACAAATCATAATCATTACCATCCCTGAAGTGAATTGAATCTGCCACAATTTTTGCTACTTCAACTTGATTTAACCATGTTGGGCCGGTATTTCCTTCATCGAGATATTTCTCATATTTTTGAAATAGTTTTGATGCAATTCGATTCTTGAAATTTTCATCTTCAACTGAGTTTTTTTGACTCAGTTGTTTCATTGAAATTTGTCTTCGTATTTGTTGTAACTCCTTTACAACATGAACAGGTAGAGATCCTGCCAATCGAATCGTAATAAAATATTCAGCTCCCGAGATTTGCCAGTGGGGTAATTTTCTCCTGTAAAATTCCATCTCAAAATTTTTAAAAAAAGATGATGAAAGAATTTAAAAAGTCAAAATTTGGATTTTTATTTAATTCGGAGAGAAAATGCGGTAAATAAAAGGCTATGCTTTTTAAGGTTTTTGAGTAACGGGCAGGCTGCCCGTTGTACGTACGCCGGACAGCCTGTCCGGCCTGGAAAGCAGTTGAATGATATTTGGGTTGATTGCCAGATGGGAAGACTGGCAAGAAATTGCCATTGTAAAAATGTGGGTTTAAAAAAGTTACTGAGTAACAGGCAGGCTGCCCGTTGAACACGTACGCCGGACAGCCTGTCCGGCCTGGAAAGCAGTTGAATGATATTTGGGTTGATTGCCAGATGGGAAGGCCGGCATGAAAATGCCATTGTAAAAATGTGGGTTCAAATAAGATATTGAGTAACGGGCAGGCTGCCTGTTGAACATTTTACTTCTTACTTCCCTTGTAAATTTCAAATTCCAGCAAGCGGCATTCCAGTGTGGAGTTGAAGAAACGAGTCCGGCTGTTTGCTCTCAGGCCGATCTTTTTGGCAAGTTTCATATTGGCCGTAAAAACATACCCGGTTTTGCCGGGGCAGTTTGTTTTCAGATAGTCGCCAATGCTTTTATAGAGTGGCCGCAGGTCGGTATCTTCGCCGAGGCGCATTCCATAGGGCGGGTTAAATACCACAACACCATCACCATCGGGAACCGGAGTGTCGTCCAGTTCGCTGGTTTCAAATTCAATCAGGTGGTCAACACCGGCAGTTTGAGCATTTTTTTTGGCCGCGAGAATAGCATTCGGGTCGTGATCTGTAGCAATAAACCGGCCGCTCTCAATCCGGTTCTGATTTTTCCGGGCTTCATCCCGGATCGACTGATAAAAATCTTCCTGATAATCAACTATATGCATAAATCCGAAGTTGTTTCGGAGTGAAGCAGGCGCCCGGTTCAGGGCTTTCATCACAGCTTCGATCACAATGGTTCCGCTCCCCGTCATCGGGTTGATGAAATGATCTCCCGGCGTCCATTTTGTGGATTCAACAATTCCGGCTGCCAGGGTTTCCTGCATGGGGGCCGAGGCCGAGGTGCTTCGGTAATTTCGTCTTGAAAGAGATTCACCTGAAGTGTCGATAAAAATCCGGGCGGTATCTCGGTTCCAGTAAAGGAATAACACACTATTTTGCAGGTCTGAACCACTGTCCGGACGGATATTTTTCTTAAAGCGGATGCGGTCGGCAACAGCATCTTTCACCACCAAATTGGCATATTGGTCGTTTTCAATGGTGGGATGATCAATCCTCGAGGTAACGCTGAAATAGCCATCGTATGGAATCCAGTTTTCCCAGGGCAGTTTTTTCAGCCAGTTGCGCAATTTGTCCGGATTCTGAATCGGTTTTTCATCAATCAGAAAATGAACTCTGTGTGCCGTTCTGAGCCAAAAATTGAGTTTTATACAATCATTCAAGGTTCCTTTAATTTCAAGTCCAGTTTCCCGGACTTCAATGGGCCGGTAACCGAGCTGCTGCACTTCTTTTTTAAGAAAAGGAGTGAGGCCCAGAGGACAGGAAATACTTACGGTACCAGTTTGATTAAAATCTGCCATGAAAAGAATTTAAAGGATTTGTTGATCATATTTGCAGAATAGTGGTTTCCGATAAAGATGCACTTTTCCCACACAACTACATTTTTATTACAAGAACTGCTCCGAAAGGAGATGCCGAAATGCTGTAATATTCGGAGAAATTGAATCTGCGAGGGCTTCATATTGCTCTCACAGATTCAGATCCAAATGATTTATTTTTAACCCCAAAAAGTCGTTAGAACTTTCTTTCGGGATTAACCGTCTACGTTAATCAGTTCAATGTCAAAACTGAGGTCTTTACCGGCCAGCGGATGATTGGCATCCAGAGTCAGTTCGGCTTCGCCTACTTCTGTAATTCGTACCGGGATGGGTTGTCCGTTGGGTTGATTGACCTGTAGCTGCATACCAATTTGTGGTTCCACATCTTCAGGCAGCTGATCTTTAGGTACTTTTATGACAAGATCTTCTCTCGCTTCTCCGTATGCTTCATCGCTTGGAATGTCCACTTTGGTAGAATCACCTTCTGCCATTCCGATAACTGCTTTTTCAAACCCGGGGATTAATTGACCTTCTCCCAATTTAAATTCAAGTGGCTCTCTTTCTCTGGAAGTATCAAAAACTTCTCCGTTTTCAAGAGTTCCTGTATAGTGTACTTTTACGGTATCACCGTCTTTTGCTTTAGACAAAATGTTCCTTTTCTTTAATGATAAATTTATTTGAAACCCAAAGATACCCATTTTTAACTTCAATTGTGAATAGAAACCCGTTATCGTGTGGAAATGCAATGTCTATTAACGAAATTTTAAATCAAACAGAAACCATAGCAGTTATTGGATGCTCATCGCGCCCATTCCGGACCAGCCATCAGATTTCGGAATATTTGTTGAGTGAGGGATTCAACATCATACCGATAAACCCGAATGAAGAATCTGTTTTGGGTCATAAAGCTTATCCATCAATGAGCCATCTGCCGGATGACTTTTCCGTTGAATTAGTGGTCATTTTCAGGAACAGACGGTACACTAAAAAAATGATAAAAGAGATTGTTGATTGGGCAGATACAATGGGACAGAAACCGGTAATTTGGACCCAATTAAATGTAAGCACACCGGAAGCGAAAAAGCTTGCTGAAAAACATAGGCTGATTTATGTGGAAAATCGCTGCGTGATGGTAGAACATCAAAGAGAGAAAATATGAGAGCAGGATGCTCAATCTTCTTTAAACAGCCGTTTTTGGCGTTCATCTGAAAATTCATCCATCTTCGATGATAAAATCATCTCGATCTCCTTTCTTTCGTCTTCGGGAATTGATGTAACAAAATGCCGGAATCGCTCATCTTTCGGTGCATCTTCGGCAAAGTATTCAATTTCAAGCACCGATTCGCTTTGCCAGCTCCAGGCAATCACCTGTTCCCAGGGGATGAAACGGTCGAGAAGTAAAACTCCCTTCGATCGAAATTCAGGCACTGCTTTGAGTGTCCAGGTAAAAAAGCCGAAACAGATCAGTGAGATGCCCGATGTCAGGCGAATGCCGGTTACAGGCTGGTCTGTGAGAATCGCCGTTCTGAAAATGCCGTATAAAATAATCACCACGGCCAGCAGATTCGGGGCATGATCGATCCAGAAAGAGCGGTGTTGATAGAGCAGATGCAGGCTGTCTTTTCGAAGCCAGAACAGGCGATATGCATACCCGGTAAAAAACCCGCCGATAAGTGAATAGATTGCCATCATGGTTGGAGCGGCAACCGATTGCGGATAAAAGCCCAGAACATAGAGCACCATCATAACCGTGAATACAGACAGAATGATCAGTGTGCCGTTTAATACATTGGTTTTCGTGAGCTTGTCAAACGTAAACCAGGAGCGGTTTCCGGCAAATGCACCGGCAACGAAAACAAATACAAGTAAAAGGTTTAAAATCCACATGAATTGAACGTATTTTCAGACTTGTAATGTTACTAACCCCTTAAGCGAACCGCAAACAATTTCAGACTATGCAAAATAAATTTAAACCGGTTTCCCTTGATGTGGGAAACAGTGAACAACTTTTGACAATTGAATGGGCAGACGGACATAAAAGCCGATTCCCACTGTTTGGATTGAGGAAAAATTGCCCGTGTGTTACCTGCCGCGGCGGACACGAACTGATGGGGCAATTTGAACCTGAGCTTTTTCTGGTTGAGCCAACACGAACCTACAAAATTATTTCGGCCGAACCGATTGGTAATCATGCACTGAAAATTAATTGGGATGACGGCCATAATGCAGGAATGTACCGATGGGAATTACTCCGGCACATGGATGAAACAATAGAGAAGCTGAAAAAAGAAAAATCGGATAACGATTAAATCGCCCGGCCTCTGATCAGGCCGATGATGCCGCCAACAGTTGCGGCCGTTCCCAGAATCAACAGCCAAAGGGTTCTGTTATCGGGCCTTGCGGTTACATATTCTCCAATTTCCGACTGAAACTGCTGATACTCCTGGTTTCCGGTCCAGAGCAGTGCCAGCCCGAGGATCAGGAAAAGAAGTGGAAGCCATCGTTTTCGAAAGAAGTTGTCTGATTGTTGCCCTTCAGACATAAATATTGTTTTTCTGTATTAAATATTGCCAATGAGATTTGAACTGATATACCATCATTCAAGCAGAGAATTAAGAATGCCGTGTTTCAGTAGAATAACGATAAAATAGTCAGGAACGTTTTTGAAAGAGCCCGAACAGCCCGGCAGCAACGGCAGCAGCACCTCCAATCATCATCCAGAGTGCACTGCTATCAGGCGAGCCGGTTAGTGCCTCTTCAATTTCCGACTGCAGTGATTGGTATTCCTGATAGCCGAAATACAGAAGTAAAATTCCGCCAATTACCAGAGCTGCCGATATCATTTTTTTCATTAGGCCTCCTTTTGTTTGGAGTTGGATTGGAAAAAATCATCCCTGACTTCAAGCAGTTTTAATATGCGAACCATACTCTTCTTTTTTTGAAGGATATTTCGTGTGTAGTAAATGGTTGAAAATATGACAAATGCCCACGATGCAAGCCCGAGTGACAAACTCATCACATCGCCTGTGTGGCCATATTCAATAAACTGCATCACGCTCAGTACCGAAAAAATGAGTATAGATAAAATCACAAAAAAACCGAGTACTCTTATTTGACGCAACGACTTGTTAGCAAATTTTTCAAAATTACCGTTTTTGATCCACTCCTTACGGTCAGCAAACATCAGTAAATGGCTGTACTGATTAATTTCTTCTTTAATCATTGCGATGAAAATATCGTCCTTCATCAATTCGAAAATTTTTTGAAAAAAATTGTGTGAAAGGCTAATCAGAAGGCCTCTCTGTAAAGTACAATAAAAATATATTCGATGTGATTCGAATGAGAAACTGGCTATCCCGTTACGATTCGGATACCAGGCGGAAATCACCAAAACCGGTGGTGGCTTCAAAAATTAACGTGCGGTTCGGGTATTCCCAGACTTCGCGTGTCGGTGCGTTGGTTGGCAGACGCCGTTCAATATTATCGGGTGCACCATACAAGATGTATGCACGGCCCTGATCGGTTTCGTAACCGGGAGTTTGCAGGGATGAAAAATTTTCATAGGCATGATCAATCCGTCGATAATATTCGGCCATCAGTTCATTAAATTCGGTATCGGGGGTAGGGTCCCGCTGAGCCCAGAATTCTCTGAATTTTCTCTCCCGTTCGGATGTGGACCCGGAATTGATACGTCTCAGTTCATTGTCATCTACAATAAATTTCAGCATCTCAATAGCCACATCCAGATTGTAAAGGCTAACCGGCATATCGATCCATTGCGAGTTGATGGTGCGTTCACCAATCGGTTCATCCCGCCCTTCGGTCATCAGCCTGAATCTGTATCTGGCATTTTCAAACTCCTGATTGGGAATTTCTACATAAGCATACCGGACTCCCTCATTGTTCAGATCGGCCTGCAGTGAAATTTCTTCATCGTCTTTAAAAACCCGTGCCGATGAGAGATTAACAATCTGATCCGTGCTGATGGTTTCAGTATGGCGAATGTCTCCGTCATCTGAACTTCCGGATGAAAGCCTGTGAATATTCAGAGTAAATTCATCCGTTTCTACCGCTGTTTCTGCTGGTAATTTTATCAAGAGGTGATAATCCTGCCCATAGAGAACATTATTGCCGTAGTTAAGCAGAGTTCCGTTCAGTTGATTTCCGGAAACGGATAGATTGCTCAATAAAATAAATTCAGATTGTTCACTCTCTTCATAATTTTCCACAGTGAAATTTCGCCGGCTGGATGATTGCTCGCGTACCGATCCGGCCCTGGCCAACTGAAGTTCATAGTGGTACACACCTTCGTCAAGCAGTGTGTGGATGAACCCCTGTGTGTAATCGGTTCTGGATTTGGTTTCCTCAAATGTGTCAACCCAAATAGTATCCTGCCACGCATCTCTGAAAACCGAGGGTGCATTTGAAGCCCGGCGGCTCGTAGGTGCGGTTCCTTCAAACACTTCGAGCCCCATCCGCAGAGGGGCAAAATATTCTGCATCGGCACGGGGGGGAGCCATGTCCGACCTGATTCTCAAAAAAGGCAGAAAATCGTAATCGATTCTGAATATTACGGTGAACTGGGTGGACGAATCATCAGCCGGTAACAGCACATGATCAACATAGGAAGAAGGGCGGTCGGTTCGCTGAAGCAGAGACTCATATGTGGTTAATCTCCGTTGGGCATCTGCATCAAAAACAGAAATGAACAGAATAGCCGCCAATAGTACTGAAAATTTTTGCATATCAATGGGTTTATGATTGAAAAGAATTTTTTTCACAGGTTTATCTTTGGAACGTGAACGATACAATCAGTATTATCAATCCCGATCATTTAATTTAAATCATTCTGAACATGAATAATAGTTGGATGCAGCAAATGCTCGATTCTTTACAAAAAAAAGAGGAACAGATTAAGCAAGGCGGCGGAGCCAATCGGATTGAAAAAGAACATAAAAAGGGCAAAATGACAGCCAGGGAGCGGATTACTCTTCTGCTTGATGAGAATACGGACTTCCAGGAGATCGGGCTCTGGGCAGCTTATGAGATGTACCAGGAGGAGGGAGGATGCCCCTCGGCAGGAGTGGTTACGGGAATTGGAACGGTTTGTGGAAAAACCTGTATGATTGTAGCCAACGATGCAACTGTGAAAGCCGGTGCATGGTTTCCGATGACGGCCAAGAAAAATTTACGTGCACAGGAAATTGCCATCGAAAATCATCTGCCAATTATTTATTTGGTCGATTCGGCCGGGGTTTATCTGCCTATGCAGGATGAAATATTTCCCGACAAGGAGCATTTCGGGCGAATTTTCCGCAACAATGCCGTGATCAGTGCCAAAGGCATTCCCCAAATTGCTGCCATAATGGGGAGTTGTGTAGCGGGCGGTGCCTATCTTCCGATTATGAGTGATGAAGCTTTGATTGTGGACGGAACCGGCAGTGTATTTCTGGCCGGGAGTTACCTGGTAAAAGCGGCTATCGGCGAAAAAGTGGACAATGAAACACTCGGTGGCGCCACCACACATACCGAAATCAGCGGGGTTACGGATTATAAAATGAAAAACGACACGGAGTGTATCCTTACCATCCGCAATCTGGTTGATAATCTGGGTCCTCGGCAAACAGCAGGATTTAACCGTAAAAAAGCTGTTGAACCCGAATTCAGTATTTCGGAAATGATGAAAGATTTTCCGGATGACCGCACCAAGCCTTATGATATGATGTCTGTTATTAAAGGGTTGATTGATGGCGGCAGTTTTACGGAATACAAAAAAGGTTATGGGCAGACGCTTATCACCGGCTATGCTCGAATCGACGGCTGGAGTGTGGGTATTGTTGCAAATCAGCGAAAAATTGTTAAATCCAAAACCGGCGAAATGCAGATCGGTGGAGTGATCTACTCAGACAGTGCCGACAAGGCTGCCCGTTTTATTATGAACTGTAATCAGAAAAAAGTGCCAATTCTGTTTCTGCAGGATGTGACCGGATTTATGATCGGCAAGCGAAGTGAGCACGGCGGCATCATTAAAGACGGGGCAAAAATGGTGAATGCCGTGGCAAATTCCACAGTGCCCAAAATAACCGTTATTGTGGGCAACAGTTACGGAGCCGGTAATTATGCGATGTGCGGAAAAGCGTACGATCCGCGGTTTATCTATGCCTGGCCGTCGGCACAAATTGCGGTGATGGGCGGAACACAGGCGGCCAAAGTGCTCACGCAGATTCAGGTCTCAGCGCTGGAGAAAAAAGGAAAAGAGCTGAGTGATGACGACAAAGCTGCAATCCTGGAAAAAATAAAGTCGCGCTATGACGAACAGACCGATGTTCGTTATGCCGCAGCGCGTTTGTGGGTAGATGGTATCATCAGCCCGGAGGATACCCGTTCCAGAATTTCAAAAGCGATTGAATGTGCCAATCACAACCCTGAGTTACCGGAATTTAAAACAGGAGTGTTACAGGTTTGATGAACTGAAATGATATTTTTTTATTTCGAACGCAGATTATGAAGTAGTAACATTCATAACCACTCTTCTTTCTCAGCTAACCCCTTGCATCAGCAGTGCGGTGATGTAAGCACCGTAGGTGCCGAGGGCGTAACCGAGAACGGCCAGAAGCACTCCCACCGGCGCCAGGGCGGGATGAAATGCAGAGGCTACAATTGGTGCAGAAGCAGCTCCTCCGATATTTGCCTGGCTTCCCACCGCGGTGAAAAAGAAAGGTGCCTTGATTAAAAAGCCGACAAACAAGAGCAAGCTGATGTGGACTAAAATCCAGACAGCACCGATTACAAAATATCCGGGAGCGTCCAGGATGGAGGCAATATTCATTTTCATGCCGATGGTCATCACCAGAATGTAGATAAAAAGACTACCGATCTTTGAGGCGCCGGCCCCTTCCAGTTCACGAAAGCGTGTAAAGGAAATGATCAGTCCGCCGGTTGTTGCTATGACGATGAGCCAGAAAAAGGAAGAGTCGAGGCTGAAGCTGGCCAGGAGCGGAGAGTTCTCTGCAATCCAGGGTGCGATGGTATCACCGCCCAAATGGCCGATTGCCGTGATAACAAAGGCAATGGCACCGAGTTTCACGAAATCAAGAAAACTGGGTACACGGGCAATGTTTTCTCTGTAAGCTTCAATTTTATCGCGCAGTTCGTGAATGGCAGATGCATCAGCTTTGAACCATTTATCTACTTTTTCCGACATGCCGGCTCCATAGAGCAAAAAGGCGAGCCAGACACTTGCCACAAGAATATCAACGGTAACCATGGCTCCGAAAAGTTCATCACTTGGGCCGAAAACTTCATACATCGCCGCCTGGTTTGCTCCGCCGCCAATCCAGCTTCCGGCAATGGTAGAGAGACCACGCCAGACTTCATCCGGGCCAACACCGCCTACAATTTCCGGGTTAAAAAATCCCACGATGATAATTGCCAGTGGTCCGCCAATCATAATTCCCGCAGTTCCGGTCACAAACATAATGATCGCTTTTGGCCCCAGGTTTAATACACCTTTCAGGTCAATACTAAGTGTAAGTAAAACAAGGCATGCCGGCAGTAAATAACGGGATGCAACAAAATAGAGGTTTGAATCCGGCTCATGCACAACGCCAAACGTACTCAACAACGATGGGATGAAATAGCATAATAGCAATGCAGGTACAAACTTGTAAAATTTCTGCCAAAACGGATGCTTGCTGTGTGAAGTGATAAAAATGACGGCAAGAATAGCCATCAATATCCCAAAAATGACGGCATCGTTTGTCAAGAGAGCGGTAAGTGGAAGCATAGAACGGTCAGTTAATATGAATCATTTCTTGTAAAATGAAAACTATACGGTTAAAAATCAGAAAAAAATGATAGAATCCAGAAAATTATAATTTGTGAATATTTTCTTTTCGACCATCGGAAAATCTACTGATATGGCCGTCCTGAAATCCAGTAATTCATAACCCAAAATGAAAGAACTAAAATAATTCGTTTGAACGGCTGAATGAAGCTCGTTACATTGCCTCCGTCTTCACCGCATCCATTACTATTGAGACAAAAATTGTACAGCCAATAAATAAAGTTGATCAAAACCATCATGAAAGAATTCATCAGAATTGCATCCGGCCAGGGTTTTTGGGGAGATTTGCCCGACGCTCCCGTCCATCAGGTAAAAAAAGGAAACATCGATTATCTGGTGATGGATTATCTGGCAGAAGTGACCATGTCGATCATGCAAAAACAGCGTATGCGGAATGATAAATATGGCTATGCCCGTGATTTTGTGGATGTGATCGAATCCACCCTTCACGAAATCAAACATGAAGGCGTAAAAGTAATTTCCAATGCCGGAGGGGTAAACCCAAACGCATGCAAAGATGCGATCCTCGCCATTGCCGAAGAAGCCGGGTACAGCGGTATCAAAATTGCTGTGGTTGATGGTGACGATATATTGCCCGATTTGAATCAATTGATTGACCAGGGGCACCAACTTAAAAATATGGAAACCGGAGCCCCGATTTCTGAGGTAAAAGATGACCTTTTGAGTGCAAACGTCTATTTCGGATGCCGGCCCATTGTAGATGCACTTCAAAAGGGAGCCGATATTATTATCACAGGACGAGTAACCGATACCGGCCTTACACTCGCCCCGATGGTGTATGAATTCGGGTGGGATTTTAAAGATTACAATCTCATGGCAGCCGGAACGGTGGCCGGGCATATTATTGAGTGTGGCGGCCAGGTGACAGGCGGTAATTTTACAGACTGGGAACGTGTGCATAACCTGGCAGAAATCGGATTTCCGATCATAGAAGCTTATCCGGACGGCTCATTTTACGTAACCAAACACAAAGACACAGGCGGACTGGTTTCTGAAATGACTGTAAAAGAGCAGTTATTGTACGAAATCGGTAATCCGGCCGAGTATATCACACCCGATTGCATTGCTGATTTCACCACCATTCAGCTTGAACAAGAGGGTAAAAACCGGGTGAAAGTCTGGGATATCAAAGGCTATCCTGAAACGCCAACCTATAAAATATCCGCCAGTTATATCGATGGGCATAAATTGTCGTCCACACTGGTTTATAGCTGGCCGGATGCCGTTAAAAAAGCCCGAACAGCCGGAGAAATACTTTTAAAAAGAGCCGGAAATCTCGGGATCGAATTCAGAGATGTGAACATAGAGCTTGTGGGGCTGAATGCCTGCAATGAAGATCCTGCCGAGCTGGAAAAAGATCACCGTGATTTGAATGAGGTACAGTTGAGAATTTCGGTTCATGGTGATTCAAAAGAAGATCTCAACCGGTTTGGTAAAGAGATCGCCCCGCTGATTCTTACCGGGCCAGGCGGGGTAACCGGTTTTGCGGGCGGAAGGCCAAAAGCAAGCGATGTTGTAGCCTACTGGCCGGCCCTGCTCGACAAAAAAGCTGCAAAACCGGCAGTGCATCTTATCAGCACATAGCGTAAAGAATGAAAATTGTGTATTCAGACAGGTATTTTTGCGAATCTCCAAAAAAGATTGATGGCATTCGGGCAGAAGTCATCCAAAAAAAGCAGGAAGTAAACCGAATAGTTCATTAACTTCAGCATAACAGTTAACTAACGCATTAAAAAGAAATACAGCAGTATGGTTATTGGCATTATTGGAGCAGGGATTTCTGGTTTAACAGCAGGCAGATTACTGGCAAAAGCCGGGCATGAAGTTACCATTTTTGAAAAAAGCAGAGGTTTTGGCGGAAGAATGGCTACCCGGTATGCCGGAAAAGATAACCAGACCAGGCTGGATCACGGGCTTTCCTATTTCAGTGCAGAATCGTCAGAATTCCAGCAATTTACTGCAGAACTGCTTGAAAAAAACCTGATTAAAACATGGGGCAACAAGTTTTTTGTTTACGATGGCAAGAAGCTTTACGATAAAGATCCAAACGACCCCGGAAATCCTATCTTTACATCGGTGAACGGCATGAACAGCATCGGAAAATATCTTGGCCGGTGGGTGGATGTGCAAACAGAAAATAAGGTGGGAGGCCTGACCTATATTGGCGGAAACAGAACAAGAAAACGATCATGGATGATCAATTTTTCGAGCAGCCATACATTCGGAGCCGATGCGGTGATCGTGGCTCTGCCAGCTCCGCAGGCCTACGGAATACTCTCTACCACGCTGGATGAAACCAACGCCCTGAGAATTATCCGCCAGATTGATGACATCACCTACAAGCCCGCCTACTCTTTAATGGTGGGTTACGGAGACAGAGAGTTGCCCGAGTGGAATGCTATTCTTTGCAAAAATTGCAAGCTCAACTATATCTCTAATGAAGCCTCGAAACGGGAAGATATGCAGGAATGCTCGTTTGTTCTGCAGGCAGGGAAACAGTTTACAAAAAAACATCAAAACAGTGATGAGGATACCGTGATTCGTGAAATGCTTGCAGATTTTGCTGAAATTGCAGGCGGATGGGCTTCATCGCCGGACTGGCACCAGCTCCATTATTGGAAATACAGCCGGGCCGAAAAAGTGATGAACGCCCCATTTTTTGAGCTGGAAGATCATGAAGCCCCACTCGCTGTTGTTGGAGATTATTTTGAGGGAAATACAGTTGATAATGCCTACAGGTCGGGATATCTTCTTGCCAGGCATTGGCTTGATAAATTCAAAAAATAATCCGGCCTTATCGTGTAACAGATGCACAGCTGTATCTGTTCAGATTATGCTCAACCCGATGAATGGTAAGCGGCAGTAAACCGTTTGGGTTCATTCAATCAATCCTGTTTGTTACGAACCACAGTGGATTCTTTAAAAAAGCTAAATCAATACTTAAAAAAATATAAGGGAACACTTCTTTTAGGAACTCTTTTCCTGACAGGTGCGAACTTTTTTCTTATCTGGATTCCGGTTCTTATCCGGCAGACGATGGATGAGGTAGAGCTGCTTGGCGAAGAGTACACCGCCGAATATGAATCTCTCTTCAATGTGCTATTTTCCAGCGAAGCCGGAGCCATTCTTGCCTATAATTCATTACTGCTGATCGGGACGGTGGCTCTTTATGGTATTTTGCTGTTTGCAACCCGGCAGACTCTGATAGTGAGTTCCAGAAAAGTTGAGTTTGATATCCGGAATAAAATCATGGACAAACTGCTTCAGCTTCCGCAGCGCTATTTTGCAGAAAACAGTTCCGGAGAGATCTACACGAGAGCCACAGAAGATGTTGCTCGTGTGCGGGAATATTTTGGCCCGGTTTTGATGTACACCATCAATACAATTACCAGGGCAGGATTTATCATTACTATGATGGTGATTGTAAATCCGCATTTAACACTTTGGGCATTGTTGCCGCTCCCGTTTCTCTCGGCATTTGCCTATTGGGTCAGCGGTTTTATCAATAAATATCAACTGATTATCCAGCAGCAATATTCCAGAATTGCAGGGAAAGCCCAGGAAACATTCAGCAGTATCCGGCTGATTAAAGCATTTAACAGAACAGGGTATGAGCAGAAACGGTTTGAGCAGGAGAGTGATGACTATCGTAATAAGAAACTCAAGCTCGATCTGGTTGAATCTCTGTTTCATCCAACCCTGAACCTCCTGATCGGGGCATCCGTCCTGATTGTAATATGGCAGGGAGGCATGATGGTAATGGAAGGGCTGATCACCATCGGGAATATTGCCGAATTTGTGATCTACGTTTCTTATCTGACCTGGCCGGTGGCTTCGCTCGGTTATACCGTCAACCGGCTTCAAAAATCGCTGGCCTCCTGGGAGCGTATTGACAGTGTGTTGACCGAACCGATTGAAATCCGCGATAAAGAATTCAATACCGGAATTATGAAAGAAGTAAAGGGTGAAGTAGTTTTCAATAATGTAAGTTTTCAATACCCAAATTCAGAAGAGTACGCTCTCAAAAATATTGACATGAACATACCGGCAGGCAGTAATGTTGCCTTTGTAGGCCGAACCGGTGCCGGAAAAACATCGCTTGTAAATCTGATTCCCCGGCTTTTTGATCCCACCGAAGGCGAAATTTTTATTGACGGAAAAAGTCTGAAAGAGTGGAATTTAACTCACCTGAGACGCTCCGTAGGTTATGTGCCGCAAGAAACATTTCTGTTTTCAACCACAATCCAGGAGAATATTGGTTTTGGCGTGGAAAATGCTTCTGAGAACGACATTGAACAGGCCGCCGAAAATGCACAGGTTCTGGATAATATTTTGGAATTTGAGAAAAAATTTGAGACACTTGTAGGAGAGAGAGGTATTACACTTTCTGGCGGACAAAAACAACGAACGGCCATTGCAAGAGCAATTATTAAAGATCCCGGAATTGTTATATTTGATGACTCTCTCAGTGCTGTAGATACGAAAACAGAAGCAGCCATATTAGAACATTTGCGCGAAAAACTGGCTGAAACCACAACAATTATGATATCTCACAGAATTTCTACAGTAAAAAACGCAGATACAATTTTTTATATTAAAAACGGTTCAATAGTAGAGTACGGAACCCATAATCAGTTATTAGAAATGGAAGGACATTATTCCGACATGTATCGCAAACAGTTACTCGAACAGGAATTGGCTCAAATTTAAAAAAACACAAAAACAGGGGTTCTTTTGTTTGAACGGCAAAAGCCCATAAACATAGCGGGAGATAAATTATGATCATAGTACCTTTAGGAGTTGCATCAGCAACACCCACAGCAGTCAGACACTTGCCATCTGTTGCCCTTTGGAGAGAAGGTGATGTACACCTATTCGATTGCGGCGAAAACGCACAGATGCGAATGCTGCAGGCGGGGCTCAAACGGTCAAAAATAGAAAATATCCTGATCAGCCACTTTGATGTAGACCATTTTTCAGGCCTGATTGGATTGCTGTCCACCCTTCAACTGCAAAGACGGGAAAAACCAATAACGATTGCCGGCCCGAAGGGCATTAAGCAATATGTTGAATGGAACATTGAATTTGCTAAAATCAACCTCAATTTTGAGATCAAATTTGTAGAAGTAGAAGAAGATTTTGAGTCTGAAAGGGTAGTGGATCAAGAAGAATATTACATCGAAGCTCGTCCGCTGAACCACACATCATTCTGCATTGGATACCGGTTTCAGGAAAAAGACCGGCCGGGGAAAGTGGATGCCGAAAAAGCCGAATCCCTGGGCATTACCGAAGACGAGCAGTACAAAGCTCTGAAGGCGGGAGATGATGTGGAGCTGGAAGACGGTACTATTATTAAGTCGTACGATATTGTTGGCCATCCGCGGCCTGGCGACAGTTTTGCCTACATTACCGATACACGTTACTGTCCCAATGCCGTGAAACTGGCCATGAATACCAATATCCTGTATCACGAAGCAACCTTCAGCGAATCGCTTGCCGAAAAAGCTGCAGAAACCGGACATTCCACCTCGGCTGATGCCGCCCGGGTGGCGAACGAAGCGCAAACCAAACTTCTGGTTATTGCGCACTTCTCAGCCCGTTATACCAACCCGTTTGTACTTCTGCGTGAAGCCAGAGCCAAATTCTTCCCGGCATGGCTGGCCACAGAGTTGCGCCCGATTTACACCAATCCTGCCCAGGAAAAAGGGATCGTAAAACAGCGCGTTTACATCAAAGAAGTGGACGATAAAGGCGGATCAAAAGGCGGGCCAAGAAAAAAATCGCGCGACAAGGGTGACAAGAAACGATTCAGAAAGCGAAAAGGTTCGTCAGATCGTAAAAGCCGAAGCCGCGACGATTCAAGCCGGCGAAGGAAACGACGTCCGGATAACCAGGGTCACAGAAAAAGTAAAGATGATAATAACGACCAGGGTTCATCCAGGCCGCCCAAGCATATAACACCGAGAACTCCTTTTGATAACTTCGACCGGTTCTGAGTCCGGTATCTTTCGAATAATCAACCTGCATTTTGAGTAATAATCAAAAAAAGGAAGCCGTCGATTCTGCATTGATTCGACGGCTTTACTACTTCTTTGAACCTTACAAATGGTGGGCGCTTTTTGCGATAGTGCTCACACTGTCGGCAGCATTTCTGGGTACAATCCGGCCCAAACTTACGCAGGTTGCTGTTGACGATTATATCGCCATTAACGATATCGACGGGCTACTCTGGATCATCATGCTGCTGGGTCTTGCCCTCGTTGGTGAATTTCTGGTGCTGATTGTAAACACCTACATTACCCGCTGGTTTGGCCAGGGTGTGCTGTTCAGTCTGAGGAATGCGGTGTTTGAAAAAATTCAGTCACTCCACGTACAGTTTTTCGACAAAAACCCGATCGGGCGGCTCATTACACGCACAACCAGTGATATTGAAGCCCTTAGCGAACTGCTCTCCGACGGGATCGTAAACATGATCGGGGATCTGTTCCGGATATTTTTCATCCTCTACTTTATGCTGGTGATGAGCTGGGAGCTCACCATCGTGGCTATTCTCGTGCTTCCGCTGCTTTTTTATTCCACGTTCTGGTTTAAGAGCAAAGTACGGGTGGCATTTCTGAATGTCCGAGACCAGATTGCGCGGCTGAACTCCTTTGTTCAGGAGCACATCAACGGGATCTCAATTGTGCAGCTTTTTAACCGTGAAGAAAAGGAGAAAGAGCGATTTGAAAAAATTAACGCCGGCCATCGTGATGCACACATCGAAACCATTTTTTACTTTTCAATTTTCTGGCCGCTGGTTGAAGTTCTTGCCAGCCTGGCGATGGCACTGGTAGTTTGGTACGGCGGTGCCAGGGCACTGATGGATCAGGTAACGTTTGGGGTGCTGCTTGCCTTCATTCAGTATGTGCGGCAGTTTTTCAATCCCATCCGCGGACTTTCCGAAAAATACAATACCCTGCAATCGGCACTGGCTTCATCCGAACGAATTTTTGGTGTGCTCGATACACCCAAAGAAGTGATGGAAACCAAAGACCCGGTAATCCTGGAGAATGTATCCGGAAAAATCGAGTTCAGGGATGTGAACTTTTGGTATAACCATGATGATGAGCAGATACTTCGGGATGTATCTTTCACGGCAAATGCCGGTGAACTTCTGGCTGTAGTTGGGGCAACCGGTGCCGGAAAAACAACACTCATTAATTTATTACTTCGGTATTACGACATTCAGGAGGGCCAAATTCTGCTTGACGGTGTGGACATTAAAGAAATGTCACTAAAGAACCTGAGAAATAATTTTGGCCTGGTCCTGCAGGATAATGCACTTTTTTCAGGTACAGTTCTGGAAAACATCACTCTCGGAAATGAAAATATTAGCCGCGAGCAGGTCATTAAAGCTGCAAAAGAGGTGGAAGCACACCATTTTATAAAAAAATTACCCGGTAGCTACGATTACAGACTTCGGGAGCGGGGTGCGTCGTTGTCTATGGGACAGAGGCAATTAATTTGTTTTGTTCGGGCTATGGTTTATGATCCAAAAATTTTAATTTTAGATGAAGCGACATCAAGTGTGGATTCAGAAACGGAAGAGCTTGTATCGCGGGCGTGCAAACGAATGATGCAGGGAAGAACGTCGATTGTAATCGCTCACAGATTGTCAACCATTAAAGGTGCTGATAATATTCTTGTGATGCACAAGGGGCAGATCAGGGAAACCGGTCCCCACGGGAAACTGATCAGAAAACGAGGTGGAATTTATCGGAAACTTTATGAGTTACAATATAAAGAACAAGCACTGGATAGAGCATCCACGGCTTGAACAGTAATCAACGGAATAAAAAAGGAGGAATTATCATGGCAGATTTAAAAGATAAGGAACAGGAAATAAAAGAAACTCTGCAGAAAGAGAAAGAGGAGTTAAGACATACCTATAATGAAATCATGGGAAAACTGAAAACAGAAGGGGATCGTTTACAGGGTGATATCCAAAAGGAACTGGAAAATGCCCGACAGTATGTAAAAGAACACCCTGAAACCGGAGTTGGAGTTGCATTAGCCGGCGGATTATTAATAGGTTTTGCCCTCGCAAAAATTTTGAACCGATAAACTTTTTTTATGAGTAGTATTCAATTTGATAAAGTAGAAAACCTCTTTGGGCGCCTTGATGCGCTCAGGAGGTATCTTTGACTATGACAGACGCAAAGTCCGGATCATAGAACTACAGCAGCAAACGCAAGACCCCGATTTTTGGAACAATCCCGATGAGGCGCAATCGGTAATGCGCGACCTCAATTTTGAAAAAGAAATTACCGGAAAATGGGATGAACTGGATGAACTCCGTGAGAGCATCCGCGTGTACAAACAATTTCTGGATGAGGGTGAGGACGTTGAGGATGAGCTGAAAAATGAAATCGATACCTTTCAAAAACAGCTGAAAGAGCTTGAACTGCAGAACATGCTCAGTGATCCCGATGATCACAGAGACGCTATCGTAACCTTCAACCCCGGTGCAGGCGGGACGGAAAGCCAGGATTGGGGAGTGATGCTCTTCAGAATGTACAACCGCTGGGCCGAAAAGAGAGGCTACAAGGTGTCGGTGGTAGAATACCAGGACGGTGATGTGGCCGGTTTAAAAAGTGCCACCATTGAAGTTTCGGGCCCGAATGCCTACGGATTTTTAAAATCAGAAAGTGGTGTGCACCGGCTGGTGCGTATCTCACCATTTGACAGTAACTCACGCAGGCACACATCCTTTTGCTCGGTATTTGTATCGCCGATTATTGATGATACAATTGAGGTAGATATCAACCAGTCTGATGTGGAGCTTCAGCGTTTTCATGCCAGCGGTGCAGGCGGGCAGAACGTAAACAAGGTGGAAACCGGTGTGCGGCTGATCTGGGTCGGAAAACTGAGCGACGGAACCGAGGAGCGTGTGGTTGCGGAATGCCAGCAAGAACGATCTCAGCTTCAGAACCGCGAAAAAGCGATGGTGATGCTGAAATCGAAAATCTACGAGCTCGAAAAGAATATCAAAGAGAGAGAAAAACAACTCCTCGAAGATTCCAAGAGCAGCAACGAGTGGGGCTCGCAAATCAGATCCTATGTGTTCCATCCCTACAATATGGTGAAAGATCACCGCACGGATCATGAAACCGGAGATGTGCAGGGTGTGATGGACGGCGATCTGGATGAATTTATGAAGGCGTTTCTGATGGTCAATACAGAAGAGGCCACATGATCATTGCAGGCATAACGGGGGCAATCGGCTCTGGTAAAACAACCGTTTGTAAAGAGTGGGAGAAACTGGGAGCCGCCCTCTACTATGCCGATGATGAGGCCAAAAAACTGATGGTTTCGGATGAAAATCTTAAAAGAGAGCTGGTTGAGGCTTTTGGAGACGAAACTTATCAATCTGACGGAAGCCTGAATAAGAACCATTTGATCCGGGAGGCGTTTGAAAAAAATCGCGTAGAGTTACTGAACAGTATTGTACACCCGGCTGTTGCCCGTCACTTCAGGTTGTTTTGTGAAGATGCCCGGAATCAGGGAGAACATCTGGTCATCAAAGAAGCGGCTCTGTTACTGAACAAAGGCCGACCCAAAGAACTGAACGTGGTGGTGATGGTTCATTCCGACAGGCATGTTCGTATTAAAAGGGTTGTGGAACGTGACGGCATCTCCGATGAAAAAATTCTGGAACGGGATCGTAAACAACCCGATTTTCAGCAGCTTCAGCACCTGGCCGATTATATCATCCATAATAATGGAACATTAGAAGAACTAAAGGGGAAAGCCAGAGACCTGTATAAACAGATCCTTGAAAACCATCAATAAATTTGATGAGGTGCCTTAAAGTTAAGAGTGCCTGATACCTGCTTAATTTTTTCAGGCTTATTTCTCAACTGTCATAATCAAACTAATTGACCTTATCGTTTTAACCGCAGTGAGCGCAGTGAACCGCAGAGTTCTGTTTTGAGCTCAATACGTCTTCATCCGTTCATTTTTTTTGTTTATTATCATCCATCTGATTTTTTACACTCACTTCAAAGAAGAGACTTTCAGAATGCTGATTGATTAAACGAAAAAATGAAAACATAAAGACCGGATTATTGATGACGGATGAACCTAATAAACTGGTTACTCTCGATGAATATATCATTCAGGCTCAAAACCGGTTCCCGGGAGCTACGGGAGAACTGTCACAGCTTCTCAGGGACATCGGCCTGGCGGCTAAAATTATTTCCCGGGAGGTAAACAAGGCGGGTATCACCAATTTACTTGGCGCAGACGGTTCAACCAATATCCACGGAGAGTCGGTTAAAAAGCTGGACCTCTTTGCAGATGATCAGCTGATCTCGGCCCTCGACCGCTCTCTGATTACCTGCATGGTAATTTCAGAAGAAAATGACGGAATTGTTCGCCTGAACAGTGAGGGTGGAAAATATATCGTCTATCTCGATCCGCTCGACGGCTCCTCAAATATTGATGTAAATGTTTCAATCGGGAGTATTTTTTCCATCTATATGCGTCAGCCCCGGCCCGAGAAGAGCCTGAATGAGAATGACGCACTGCAGCCGGGAACACACCAGGTAGCAGCCGGATATGTTTTGTACGGATCAAGCACCATTTTGGCATACACCACCGGGCTGGGAGTGAGTGCTTTTACGCTTGATCCGGGTATTGGTGAATTTATACTCTCGTTTGATGATTATAAGCTTCCCGCTCACGGAACCATATACAGCATCAATGAAGGCAGTTACAACTCCTGGCCGCGGGGTTTGAAGGAGTATATCAAATATTGCCAGCAAGAAGACCCCGAAAACGGCCGCCCCTACACGGCAAGATACATCGGTTCAATGGTCGCCGATATTCACAGAACCCTGGTGAAGGGCGGGATTTTTATCTACCCTGCAAGCAGTAAATATCCCACAGGAAAGCTCAGGCTGATGTATGAGTGCAACCCGCTCAGTTTCATCATCGAACAGGCGGGAGGTATGGCCATCGACGGGAAACAGAGAATACTGGACATTCAGCCAACCTCGCTGCATCAGCGAACTCCCATTTTTATCGGTTCCACAGAAAATGTAGAGAAAGTGAAATGGTTTCTCGAGAGAGCTGAAGGCGGTAATGATACAGATTGAAAATTTCTTTGAATTGTGAGAAATGCTTTGAGTGGATTGGGATAGACAACTCAACCGGATGGATTGTATAAAATCAGTTAACTGAATGAAGGGCTGATTTTAATGGCGGCTGGTTTGTGAAATGGTACACGAACGAACTCATTTTACTGATACAGATATACAAACAAGTCTGATTCGTCAAGGCTCCGCAGGTCAGGGGCAATTTGACCAGATACGTTCGCCACATTTCTTTTGTAGATTACACTTTAAGAGGCCTTTGAAATACCGGACATATTTTGACTTCGCTCCGCTGCGTTCAATAAGACGTCCGTTTGAGCGAAGGCTGTCCAAGAAGGGCGAGAAATTGCTAAAACATAAAATATTTCGTCATGCCGGACCCCGATCCGGCATCTCCTGCCAAAACCCGTCATTCCTGACTTGATCAGGAATCTCCAAACGTTGCTCCAGGACATCTCTACGCAAAATGTGG
>SL_3KL_010_SEDDRAFT_10000674_pt1 | contig 29121 bp, 27 predicted proteins | sample SodLakKL_010_SED_2_FD_10381 | JGI IMG/M metagenome (IMG submission 10381)
ACAAGGCGGCCGAGATCGAACAGATCAAAGGGCGCCACACGGAAGAAATCGGGGTCATTCTGGGCTTGAAGCCTTTTGACGAGGTGATTCACCGGAACAATTTTGTTCTTGCCGAGGAATTCATGCAGGCGAAAGTGAATGGAGGATCAGATGCTTGATGTCATGCTGGACATGGGAAAAATGGCTCGCAGAGCAGCGCACCAGCTCGCCAAAATGAGGAGTGAGCCCAAACGGCTGGCCCTGGAAAACATGGCGGGGGCCCTCAAAAGAGAACGGCAGGCCATCGAGGCGGCCAACCAGAAGGACATTGAAGCCGCCAGGGAAAAAGGTCTTTCCGGTGCAAAGCTGGATCGCCTTGTTCTGAGCGATAAGGTTCTCAATGAGATGATGGCGGGCTTGCGTGAAGTGGCGGCTCTTCCCGACCCGGTGGGTGAAATCACCCGCATGTGGACGCGGCCCAATGGATTGCAGGTGGGGCGCATGCGCATTCCTCTGGGGGTCATTGGAATCGTCTACGAGTCACGGCCCAATGTGACGGTGGACGCAGGGGCCCTGTGCATCAAGGCCGGCAACGCCGTCATCCTGAGAGGCGGTTCCGAGGCCTTTCATTCCAACCGGTGTTTGGCATCCATTCTTCAGCAGTCACTGCGGGATTCGGGACTGCCGGGAGAGTCCCTGCAGCTGGTGGGAACCACCGACCGCCAGGCGGTCCTGGACATGCTTCAATTGGAAGAGCACATCGACGTGATGATTCCCAGGGGCGGCGAGGAACTCATCCGCTTTGTGACGGCCAACGCACGCATGCCCGTTCTGAAACACTACAAAGGTGTCTGCCATGTCTATGTGGATCGTGAGGCGGATCAATCCATGGCCATTCCCATCGTATTGAATTCCAAGGTCCAGCGTCCCGGTGTCTGCAATGCCATGGAGACACTCCTGGTGCATGAAGACATTGCAGAGTATTTCCTTCCGGAAATGGCGGCCCTATTCAACAGGGAGGGAGTGGAGCTGCGGGGGTGCCCACGCACGAGAGAGTTGATTCCCGAGTGTGCTCCGGCCACCGAAGAAGACTGGTATGCGGAATATCTGGATCTGGTTCTGGCCGTGCGTGTGGTGAGGAGCATGGATGAAGCCATTGATCACATCACCCAGTATGGTTCCCAGCACACGGAAGCCATCGTCACACGGCACATTCGAAGGGCTCACCGGTTCGTTCAGGAAGTGCAGTCTTCATTGGTGCTGGTGAACGCTTCCACCCGCTTCAACGATGGGTTTCAGCTGGGGCTGGGCGCTGAAATCGGCATTTCCACATCCAGGCTCCACGCCTTTGGCCCCATGGGTGTGGAGGAACTGACCACCACAAAATTCATCGCTTTTGGGGATGGGCAGCTGCGCAGCTAGCCGCACCGAGGTGCATTTCGGTGTGATCGGGTGACCAGGAACATGGAGGGAGGCGCACTGGCAATGGCCTGGCGGTTGGGAATTTTCGGCGGAACATTTGATCCCGTCCACGTGGGCCATCTGCGCATTGCCGAGGAGGCCCGGGAAGCACTTGATCTGGATCGCATCATCTTCATCCCTGCCGCCGATCCCCCCCACAAGGTGCAGCGGAAAATTCTTCCCTTTGAGCACCGCTGGCGAATGCTGTTCCTTTCCCTGGCGGGCAATCCTCACTTTCACATGTCCGACATTGAACAGAAAATGGCGGGAAAATCCTACTCCGTGCTCACCCTCAATGAACTGCGCCGAAAATCAACGGGCAGGGAAAACTATTTTTTCCTGGTGGGCCTGGATTCTTTTCTGGAACTGGACACCTGGTACCGCTACCGGGAGCTCTTTTCCCTGGCACACCTTGTTGTCATGCGAAGGCCCGGCTACAAAGAAAAAGCAGTGGAGACATTTCTCAAACAAAGCGTTTCTCTGGATTACACGCCCGACCCTCAAGGACGTTCTTTTTCACATCCGTCACTTTTTTCCGTTCACATGGTGGACAACACGCATTTGGACATATCGTCCACGTGCGTTCGAGTCCTCGCCGGGCAGGAGCGATCCATTCGCTATCTGGTCGCAGACGAAGTCATGAGTTATATTGAATATCATAAACTTTACAGTGACATTTCCAATGAACGGAAATGAATGTGCACACACATTCCAAGGAGTTAATCCCACGCATGCCCCAGACAAAAAGCACAAATGAAGCGGCCTTCCAGGNCGGCAAGGCAGTGCAGGCCCCCACGGGAGATGAGGAAAAGGCTCTCCTTTGTTTCCATCTGGCGCGGGAATATAAGGCCTCGGACATCATTTTGCTGGACGTTTCAACCTTCTCTTCTTTTGCCGATTACTTTCTCATCTGCAGCGGTCAATCCACCCGCCAGGTTCAGGGCATTGCCGACAACCTGGAGCGGGCCCTTCGGGACCATGGCCTTCGACCCATGGGCGTTGAGGGGAGAGCGGAGGGCAACTGGGTGTTGATGGACTATGGGACGGTGATCATACATGTTTTTTATGAACCTGTCCGCCACTTCTACGACCTGGAAAGCCTCTGGTCCGAGGCCAAGCGGATGGGTGGAGAAAGCTGAAGCCAGGCACCTGACGGCTCAGCCACACGGATCGAGTATGCGCTCCCTGCATTCTGTGTCAAAGGCTCTTTCAAGAACCGTCTGCATCATTTTATGCCTGTCCATGATGCTCGGAGGCACGTGGGTCTCCCCCCGTCCGGCTCAGGCTCTGAGCCTGAGCGAGGAAAAGGAGCTTGGCAGAAAGCTTCTGGAGCAGATTGACGAAGTGCTCCCGCTCATCAAGGATGGGGAGGTTGCCACTTACATACAGACTCTGGGAGAGAGTCTCGTGGCAAACCTGGGAGCAACCAGCTACGATTACCGCTTTTTCATCGTGGATCAGTCCATTCCCAATGCCTTCGCCGTTCCGGGAGGCTACATATTTGTCTTTCGGGGGCTCATCGAACTCATGGAAACGGAAGGGGAACTGGCGTCCATTCTTTGCCACGAAATCGCCCACATAGAGGCGCGGCACATCCACCGGCGCCTTGAAGCGGGGAAAGTGGCCAATGTGGCTGCTCTGGCAGGAGTCCTCGCAGCTGCCCTTCTGGGGGCGGGTGGTGCGGCCTCCCAGGGGCTGGTCGCAGGAACTCTCGCCGGTGCCAGATCCTTTCAGCTGAAATACAGCCGCGACCAGGAACAGGAAGCGGATCAGCTTGGCATGCGCTATCTGTGCAAGGCCGGCTATCCTCCCGGAGCGATGGTTTCGGCCATGCAGAAAATGGCCAGGCAGAGCTGGCGGTCCAATTCCCAGATTCCTTCGTATCTTTCCACCCATCCCGCCCTCGACGAGAGGATCCATCAGCTTCAAAAGATTGCCGAAGGCATGGAATGCGCCCGAGGGGCATCCGCCCGTGAGGGCACGGTGAATTTTGACCTCATACAGGCAGCTCTGGTGGCCGACTATGCCGAGCCGAGGATTGCCCTGGATCGTTTTATGCGTGAATCGCAGGAGGGAAATCCCGCTGGATTTTATGGCCTGGGCCGTCTGTACCTGCGTCAGGGAAGGTTTGAGGACGCGGTCCAATCCCTTCAGCGGGTGGCGCGCACCAATCCTGGTAACCCGCTGGTCCTTTCGGCCCTGGGCACCGCCCATTTCCGCCGGGGAAACCTGGATGAGGCCCTGAAAGTCCTGGAAACGGCGCTGCTCCTGAACCCGGGGGACGTCATTTCCCGGTTTCGACTGGCCACCGTGCTTCAGGACAAGGGCGCCGACAGGCAGGCCCTGGATCATTTGATGCGCATTGAAGAGCATGCCGTGGTCTACCCGGAAATCGACTATCGCCTGGGCGTGCTCCTGGGCCGAATGAACCGGCTGGGAGAAGCTCACTACCGCCTGGGACGATATCATGAGAGACAGCACGAGTGGAGGTTGTCCATTTTTCACTACAAAAAGGCAGAGGCTCTTCTGGGTTCCGGGTTCATGGGAGGGGATGAGTTGCGGGAGAGCATCGAGAGAGTTGAAGACCGGGCCAGGAGGGAGCTCTGGCAGAGCCGGGGAAGATAGGGGCTCCCCGATCTCCGCCTTTTTCTTTCCTTGACCTTTGGCTCGTGGTGATGGTAGCGTTGCGACCCGGTTTCATGGGGCTTTTCAATGGGGTGGAATTCCGGCCCGTCTGTTCATTTATGGATCGCAGCGATCATGCGCGAATGGGGTACTTGAGGAGGGGGTAATGAAAATATTGGTCAGTGACAATCTGGCTGAGTCAGGGGTTGAAAAACTGCGGGCAGTTCCCGATTTCGAGGTGGAGGTGAACACGAGCCTCACCCCTGAAGAGCTGCGTCACATCATCAAAGAGTATGACGCTCTGGTGATTCGAAGCGGAACCAAAGTGACGGCGGAAGTGATTGAAGGGGCCAGGAATCTGAGGGTGATCGCCCGGGCCGGCATCGGTCTCGATAATGTGGACATCGAGGCGGCGAGCAAGCGGGGAATCATCGTCATGAACACCCCCGAGGGAAACGTGGTCACCACCGCAGAGCACACCATTGCCATGCTGCTGGCCCTGAGCCGGAACATTCCCCGGGCCGACGCTTCCATGAAAATGGGAAAATGGGAGAAGAAGCTCTTTCGCGGCAGGGAAGTTTTCAACAAGACCCTGGGCATCATCGGCATTGGGCGCATCGGCCGTGTGGTGGCGGAAAAGGCCAAGGGCATCAAAATGAACGTGATCGCCTATGACCCCTACATCAGTACAGAAGTTATCGACCAGATGGGCATTGAGGGTGTCTCCATGGATGATCTTTTTGCCCGTGCGGACTATATCACGGTGCACACTCCCCTGACCCAGGAGACGCGTTACATCCTCAACGGGGACGCCTTCGCCAAGATGAAAAAAGGGGTTTATGTGCTCAATTGCGCCCGCGGTGGCATTGTGCATGAACCGAGTCTTTATCAGGCCATCGAGGATGGCATCGTTGCGGGAGCCGCCCTTGACGTTTTTGAAAAAGAACCGCCCGTGGACAATCCGCTGGTGGGCCTGGAGCAGGTGATCACCACACCTCACCTGGGCGCATCCACCGACGAGGCCCAGGAGAACGTGGCCCTGGCCGTTGCAGACCAGGTCATTGCTTATCTGACCCGAGATTCCATCCGCAATGCGGTCAATGCGCCCAATATTGATGGCGCCGTGCTGGCTCGCATCAGACCCTACCTGAATCTTGCGGAGAGGCTGGGAGGACTGGCCACGCAAATCACTCCCGGTGCCATTGAGGATGTTTCCATCGAATACATCGGTGAAGTGGCGTCGGTGGAGACGCAGCCCCTCACCTACACCATACTCAAGGGTCTGCTCACCCCCATTCTGGGAGACATGGTCAACTTCGTCAATGTCCCCGTGATCGTCAAGGAAAGAAACATCCGGGTCACGGAATCTCTCAGAACGGAAGCGGAAGATTTCACGACACTCATCAATGTGCGGGTGGCCACTGCCGATCAGGCCAACCTCATTTCCGGAACGCTCTTTGGCAAGAAAGAGGCCCGGCTGGTGCGCATCAATGATTTCCGCCTGGAAGCGGGGCTGGAGGGACACCTTTGTCTCATTTACAACATCGACACTCCGGGGACCATCGGAGCCATTGGCACCTGCCTGGGGCGCCACAGGATCAACATTTCCGCCATGGATGTGGGGCAGGTGATCGAAACGGGGCAGAATATCGTTTTTCTGAGAACGGACACGCCCGTTACAAAGAATGTGGTGGATGAACTCCTTTCCATGGACAATGTCAATGTGGTGCAGGTGGTCAAACTTTAAGTGGCTTTGAATGCATGGAGAAATGGAGACATGGAAGAAAAAGAGGACAAAGGTTTTGTGTTCAAGGACAGCCGCAAGATAAACCTGGACAGTCCCGAAGAGGACACGGAGGCTGCGGGGGCGGAAACTGCCCAGAAGGCAGAAGGNGGAGAGCAGCGCAGGGTCAGGGAGGAGTTTGAGGAAGCATCCCAGAAGAACAGGGAAGAGGGGCAAGCCGCCTTTCCCGAGGTGACCCTGTCCACTTTCGTGTTTTCCCTGAGTTCCTCCGCTCTGGTGCACCTGGGGGAAATTCCCGAACCGGAAAGCCAGGTGGTTCGCGTGGATCTGCCCATGGCCAAGCAGGTCATCGACACCCTTGGAATGCTCCAGCAAAAGACTCAAGGCAATCTGGACCAGGATGAAGACCGGCTCCTCAAGTCCGTGCTCTATGATCTTCGCATGCGATACATTCAGAAGAGCGGGCGCTGAGGCAGGGGATGATTCCAAAGGATGTGGATTCCCCTGTGGCACACGGGGGTTCTGCCTTGCTGGAACGGTGCAGAGCACCCGCCAAGATCAACCTGTGGCTTGAAGTTATAAGGAGGAGGGGTGACGGATATCATGAGCTTTCGAGCCTCATGGTTCCCCTTCAGCTGTGCGATGATTTAAAGGTCCAAAGGCAGGAAGATGGCGGCGGCATATCCATCGAGTGTGACGAGCCCGGTGTGCCCCTCGATGAGAAAAACCTTTGCTGGAAGGCTGCTCGATCTTTTTTGCAGAAGACCGGCCTTGAGTGGGGCGTTCACATTGCACTGAAGAAAAGAATTCCCCATGGGGCCGGGCTGGGAGGGGGAAGCTCCGATGCCGCCGCGACCCTTCTGGCATTGAACCGTTTGGCCCGCTCACCCCTTCAGGTTCAAGATCTTCACGACCTGGCCCGTTCCCTGGGAGCAGACGTTCCCTTTTTTCTCTACGGCAGACCGGCTCTCGCCACGGGCATCGGTGACCGACTTGAACCGGTGGGGCCCCTTCCCCCTTACCGGTTCGTGCTCATCAAGCCCCCCTTTGGAGTTGCCACCGGGAGGGTTTACGAAAGTTTAACGTTGACAAGAGGAGAAAGTCGAATTAGAGTTCCCGTGTTTTTGGCTCGGCCATGGGACCTTGAGCTGTGGCTTCAAAATGACCTGGAAACAGTCACAGAAAATGACTTTCCCATCATCAGGCAATTGAAACAGTGGCTGATGAGTCAGGGAGCCCGCGGTGCCCTCATGAGCGGCAGTGGGTCGACGGTTTTTGGGGTTTTTGAAGGAGATTCCACCGCAGCAAAGGCGGTTGAGTCCGCTCGAAAAATATGGACAGATTGCTGGATTGCTGCATCGGGGGTCTACGATTCGGGCCCACAGCAGCATTCATGACATACGATGATTGGGGCGTCGCCAAGCGGTAAGGCTCGGGTCTTTGGAACCCGCACTCGGAGGTTCGAATCCTCCCGCCCCAGCCATTTTTTTTTGTGGCCTTGACGACGGGTTTTCTGTTTGAACCGGTTGAGTGCCGGGTTGGGAGAAGGTCGTATAAGAGTGGTGCATGCAAAACCGGTTCGCAGTCTTAGCAGGAAATTCCAACCTCCCTCTCGCTCAGAGGGTAAGTTCTCACCTTGATGTTTCTCCGGTGCGAGCCCTTATCGGTCGGTTCAAGGACGGAGAAGTTCGCATAGAAATCCTGGAAAATGTCCGTGGAAAGGATGTCTATGCAATGCAGTCCATCTGCCCTCCTGTGAACGAAAACCTTGTTGAGCTTCTGGTCATGATCGATGCCCTCAAGAGGGCCTCCGCCAGTCGCATCACTGTCGTTATTCCCTACTACGGCTACGGACGCAAGGACAAGAAGGAGACCCCGCGGGCTCCCATCACCGCCAAGGTCGTTGCCGATCTGCTGAGTGTTGCGGGGGCGGACCGGGTCATCGCTTTTGATTTTCATGCGGCCCAGATCGAGGGATTTTTCGAAATTCCCGTGGATCACCTGTCGGGCATTGAGGTTCTGCTCGATGACCTGAAGGGGAGCGTGCCCAGTGAGGGAGTGATTGTGGCTCCCGATGCGGGTGGAGTGGAACGGTGCCGGAGCCTGGCCAGTGTTCTGGGAATGGATCTGGCAATCATGGATCACCGAAGAGGCAAGAACGCCCTCAAATCCTCCATCGTGGGCAATGTCAAGGGAAGAAGGGTCGTCATTGTGGATGACCTCGTGGATACGGGGCGCACATTGCATCGAACGGTGGAGGCGGCCATGGTGGCCGGTGCCGCAAGGGTCGATGCCTATTGCGTCCATGCGGTGCTTTCCGGTGGTGCGGTGGATCTTCTGGCGGGCTCGGCGCTTCAAAGCCTTGTGGTCACAGACACGGTGCCCATCGGTGAGAAAGCCTTTCAGGTTCTGAATTTAAAAACGGTGAGCGTTGCTCCCACTCTGGCGAAAGTCATTCGATGTGTTCATCTTGAAGAATCGGTGAGTGCCCTTTTCCCTTGAACGAAATGGGCACCTGTTGTGCCCTTTTATCCTACATGTTTTCAGGAGGCGTAATCCTTATGAATGTTGAATTGACCGCTCATTTGCGAACTCTCACGGGCAAGGGTCCTTCCCGAAGACTTCGCCAGGCGAAGAAAGTGCCCGCAGTCCTCTATGGTCCCAAGATGGATGCCATGTCCCTGACCGTGGCTGCTCCCGAGCTGGAAAAGCTTCTGCGTGAGGTCGGTGAAGAAAGCAAGCTCCTTCAGTTGACCATCGAAGGAGGAGCGGAGAAGCTGAAAAAGCAGGTCCTCATTCGAGAGATTCAGGTTCATCCTTTTCGCAGAAGATTCACGCATATCGACTTCTATGAGGTTCCCATGGATCACGCCATCGAGGTGGAAGTGCTCGTGGAACTGCAGGGTGAAGCTGTTGGGTTGAAAAAGGGAGGCATACAGGATCAGCTCATGAGAACATTGACCGTGAGCTGCTTTCCTGACCAGATTCCCCACAAGGTGGAAGTGGACGTCTCCAAGCTCGACCTGGGCGAATCCATCCGCGTATCGGACCTCATGGAGAAGGTTCCCTTCAAGTTGATCAGTGATCCCCACCTTCCAGTGGTCTCCATCTCGTCGCCTGAGGTGCAGGAAGAAGAGGTTGAGGAGGCTGAAGGGGAAGAAGAGGAATAGCATTCTCCGCCGAGTTTTCCAATCAGTGATATGAAATGTGGCTGGGGGACCCATGTACCAAGATAAAGATCCTGAAGAAGGGGTTCGCGTTATCGTGGGCTTGGGCAACCCCGGTCAGCGCTATGCGGACACCCGCCACAACGCCGGTTTTCAAGTTCTTGATCGCCTGGCCGAATCCCTTTCCCTCAACCTTTCCAGCCGGGAATCCAAGTGCCTTTGGGGGCACGGCAGGTTGCATGACGACCTGATCTTTCTCCTGAAGCCGACCACTTACATGAACCGCAGCGGCATGGCCGTGGAAGAGTTTTTGATCGAACGGAACATTCCCGGTGACCAGATTCTGGTGATTCATGACGATGTGGACCTTCCCGTCGGCAGGCTGCGCATCGCCAGAAAAGGAGGAGCGGGGGGCCATCGCGGGGTTTCATCCATCATCGAGCACCTCAAGCATTCAAGTTTTCCCCGTGTGAAGGTGGGCGTTGGCAGACCTCGATTTGGAGAGTCCATGGAGGATTTTGTTCTTGGCCTTCCCTACCCGGACCAGGTGGAACCTTATGCCCAGAGCCTCTCGGCCGCGGTGGAGGCCATCCGGACCATCCTCGAGTCCGGCATGACCGAGGCAATGAATCGGTTCAACGGCTGGAGGCCTCAATTATAGCGAATTTTTCAGAAACTGTTCGCAAAGAAGGCAGCTTTCCCCCTTGCCGTTGATGCAAGAAAGGGCTTGGTTCCCCCCGTCTCCCCCGGGATGCGGAGATGGGGAAGATTTTGAAAAAACTGAATTCCCGCCCGCACGGAAATGACATGCTGAAGCACCCTCTCAAGGGCCCTCAAGAGAATCATGTCCGAAGCATCCGCCCCCCAACCGGTTCCCAATCCAGGAACCAATGGGCCATGCCGAAGTGTCCCAACCTGATTTTTTTCTGTTCTCTCCCACAAGCTTTTATTTTCCAGGACGTAAAATCTGCGGTAAAGTGAAAAGCATCGGGACAAATTCCTGTTTTTTCGTGCGATCATCGGGGTGAAGCCCCGAAGAACTTGAAAGACCCGGCGCCGCACCGAGGGCCAGTGGGGTCGCCGTATGCACACCTCCGGGTGGGATGCGGGAACGAAAAGGTGCACAAGGGGATTTGCCCGGCGCAGGACTGAATATTTCCCTTTTGAAAAACTGCGCATCGCCGTGTTATTCTGCTACAGGGTGAATGGGCCAGAGGCTCAGCTTTTTCAGGCACATGTGGAGTGCTCGTCTGGTCCCCTCGCCGGGGTTTTTACCCGTCAGGTCTCCATGCTTTGCCTTCCTCTTGTTTTGGGACTTTGCTTGACTGCAATAAAAGGGTAGAATTCTTATGTTAAGTTGTTTGCCCTGTCGGCAAAAAGCCTGTGATGATTGGGGGAGATGGAGGGCAGTTATGTTTAAACTGGGGGATTTGGCCGTTTATCCGGCCCATGGAGTTGGCAAGATAGAGTCCGTTGAGTCCAAGACCATAGGGGGCAAGAAACAGGACTTTTATATACTCAGAATTCTGGAAAATGGAATGAAGATCATGATCCCCGTCCAAAATGCCAGCGCCGTGGGGCTTCGTGAACTCCTGTGCACCGATGAGATATCCAAAGTCTACGACATCCTGCGATCACGAGAGGTTTCCGTCAACGGTGGCACGTGGAACCGTCGTTATCGGGAATACATGGAGAAGATCAAGACCGGGTCCATCTATGATCTGGCAGAGGTGCTGAGGGACCTGACGGTCTTGAGAATGGACAAGGAACTGTCCTTTGGCGAAAGGAAGATGCTCGATACGGCGCGGACTTTGCTTCTGAAGGAACTTTCCATAGTGCAGGAATTGAGCGAAGACGAAGTGGAACTGGGAATCAACGAAATACTGGAGTGACCGAGCACTCTTTGGAACCTTCCTGCCTCCATAGCGACTTTCTCACCAGCTCCCTTCCTGCGTTTTTTTAAATGGGCAAACATAAAAATATTGGTCGATCAGTATTGCCGAGCTGTTTCAAATTGAAAAATGAAGGGAGGTGATGATTATTGAAATGGGCCTGGCTCAGTCTTAAGGTCAGTCTGTTCATTGTCTGTGCGGTGGGTGGCTACTTCATTGCGGACCAGATAGAGGTCATCAAGCGCTACACATGGGCACCNTGGNTNGGGGTGCTGGCNGGCGTTTTTTTCGCCCTTCTGGCCTTGTCAGTGGAAAAGATCATCAAACACATTCCACTGAAAGTCCTGACGGGAGGGACTATCGGATTGGTCATCGGCCTTTCCGTTGCGAAGCTGATTGGCGTTGGGTTCGCCGGATTGCAGAACCCGACCGTGAGTGCTGCAATATATATCGTATTATCTTGCATTTTTGGATACATAGGAATGGTTCTCGGAACCATAAAAATTGAAGAGGTCAAGTTGCCCAACTGGTCCTGGCCTGTCCGCGGGGGTGCAAAAGCCAACCAGACCGTCAATATCCTGGACACAAGCGTGATCATCGACGGGCGCATCGCGGACATTGTGGAGACAGGGTTCCTGGGGGGGCTTCTCATCATTCCCGAATTTGTTCTGCAGGAGCTTCAGCACATAGCCGACAGTCCCGATCCCACGCGAAGAGTCCGCGGACGGCGGGGGCTGGACATCATCAAGCGGCTTCAGCAGGAAAATTCCGTGGAAGTCAAAATAGATCGCCAGGACTTCGATAACCTCAATGAAGTGGATGCCAAACTCGTTGCTCTCGCATTGCGTTTGAGTGGAAAGATCGTGACCAACGACTATAATCTTTCCAAGGTTGCCGAAGTTCAGGGAATTCAGGTTCTCAATATCAACCAGCTGGCCAATGCCCTCAAGCCGGTGGTCCTGCCGGGTGAAGTCCTTCGACTGCATATTCTCAAGGAAGGCAAGGAGCATGGCCAGGGCATCGCCTATCTCGAAGACGGGACCATGGTGGTTGTGGAAAACGCCAGCAGATTTCTCGGAAAAGAAGTGGATGTTTCCGTAACGAGCATTCTGCAGACGACCGCAGGAAGACTCATTTTCACAACCTTGAAAAATGGGGAGCACAACCGGCATCAGCACTGAAAAAGGGGTTCACGGAAATGTGGTGGATCCCTTTCATCGGGCATAGGAGATCGGAGGCGGGGCGTTGACTGCCTCCGATTTTTTTGTCTCACAGGAAAGAATGTCTTGAAAGGGCTTGAAACAAGGGAAACACTTGCTCATCGAGTGTTCGTCGTCCAGGGTGAGGATGCGGGAATGCGTCTGGATGCATTCCTGAGCAGCAGGACCGATGAAATTTCAAGGAGTCATTTCAAGGGGCTCATTCAGGATGGCCATGTTTTGGTCAATTCCCGCCGGGTAAAGCCAAGCTGGGAGCTGAAAGAAGGAGACCAGGTGGACGTCCGGCTGCCATCCGGGTCTGAACACCCGCGGCGGCTCACTCCCCAAAAGCAGTCCCTGGACATACTGTATGAAGATGAGGAACTTCTGGTGATCAACAAGGCGCCAGGGGTGGTTGTGCACCCGGGCGCAGGCCACCAGGAAGGCACCCTCGTTCACGGGCTCCTTGCCCACTGTTCCAGCCTTGCCACCCAGGGTGGCCCCTTGAGGCCTGGAATCGTCCACAGGCTCGATCGAGACACATCGGGCGCCATGGTTGTGGCCAAAAGTGATCGGGCTTACCTGCGGCTCATAGAGCAGTTCAAAAGCCATGAGGTGTTGAAAGAATACCTGGCTCTCACCCACGGAAAATTTTCTCAAAAGCAGGGAACCATCGAGACACTCATGGACCGGCATCCGGGAGAGCGCAAAAAGATGGCGGTCACCCTGGGAAAGGGAAGGGGGGCTCTCACCCGGTGGCACCTGGAAAAGGAATTGGGTGAAGTGTCCCTCCTGAGAATTCGAATCACCACGGGAAGGACTCATCAAATTCGAGTCCACCTCAGCCATATTCATCGTCCCGTGGTGGGCGACGAGACATACGGAGGAGGCAGGCGGCGGCTGCGTTCCATAACTTCAGAGCAGACGCGCAGGGTGCTCCTTGGAGTCAATCGCCAGCTGCTGCATGCCTTTTCCCTGGGGTTCAGGCATCCAGTGCGGGAAACCCCCCTGCATTTTTCCGCCCCTCTGAGCAGGGACTTCAAAGAAATCCTGCAGGCTCTCGAAGAACTTCATTCAATTGAAATTTCAGACCGTTTCTGAAGTTGGAATGAGTCGCCGCTCATTGAAGCCTTGGAGGCATGGGGCACGGACACTGGCCCCTTCTTTTTCGAGAGGGGGTCGTTGTTTTCCCGTATGCTAGCCCCCGATCCGTCTTTGAAGCTGACGTAACTTGTCCACGAATTCTCTTGTGGCGGCGGTTTCACGGTGTTCCACCACATGAGGGGTGATGGCGATGATCAGCTCCGTTCGATCGCCGGCTTTGGACCTCGAGGCAAAAAGTGGGGAAATGATGGGCAGATCTCCCAGAAGTGGAATTCCTCTCTTGCTTTGAGTTTCCGTCTGCTGAATGATGCCTCCGATGACCACGGTGGATTCATTGTGCGCCAGCAGGGTGGTTTTGATGTTTCGCTCCGTGAAGCGGGGAGCGGTGGTCCCCCCCACATCGACCAGAACGGGGTCCGTACGGCGAATGGTCTGCTCCACCTCCATGCGCACCAGGCCCCCAGCGGTGATGTGGGGCCTCACATTGAGAATGATGCCCGTTTCGGCGTACTGAATAGAGGTCAGAAGGGTTCCTCCCGTTTCACCTCCAAGGGCGCTGAAGCCGGGAATGGGTTCCCGCCCGCCCACCTGAATGGAGGCCTCCTTATTGTCCGTTGCCAGAAGGGTGGGTGTGGACAGGACATTCACGTCCGTTTTTGTGGCCAGAAGGGAGATGAGGGCCGCGACCTTTCCATCGACGCTTCCCCAGAAAACGTCCAGTCCTCCTGCGGCGGCACTTGTGGCTGACCTGCCCAGGTCCGCCAGCCCATGTGCGGCGGTGAAGCGTCCGCTTTTTCCCGCGATGTCCATGCCGATATCCTTAAAAAACCATTCCAGGCCGTATTGAAGATCTTTGGTGAGTGTGACCTCCGCGATGAGAACTTCGATGAGAACGGCCCGGGGCAATATGTCCAGCTGCTCGATGGTTCTCTTGATTCGGGCGTAGTCCGGCGCATTGGCGCGAATGACGATGGCGTTGTTGACCTCATCAGGGATGATCATCACTTCTCCCGTGAGCATCGTTTCCACTTCCACCCCTTGATTGACCCGGGTGGTGATTCCGTTTCGACCTGTTGTGACCATCCCCGCCCGCGCAGGATTATTGCCTGTGTTGGCCGGGTTGGTGGCGGCAAAGGCCGATCCGGAAGGATTGGATGAAGATCCAAAGGCTGATGCGGCCCCCGGGTTGGGCGATTGAGCGCTCGTGCCCGCGGCGGTGCCTCCAAAGGTGGCGCCAGATCCGGCTGTGGCGCCGCCGAAAGTGGGTTGTGCGCTGTTGCCCGTGTTGCGCCCAGCGGCAGAAAAACCTGTGCCTCCACCGAAGGAGGTGCCGAAGCCGGGCCGGGCTGCCGATGGAACGACTCTTTGATCCAGGCGTCGCTCGGCCACACCTCCACGAAGCCCATAGACCTGGGACAGTATGTCGGCGATATCTCTGGCCAGGCCATTCTGCACGAAATAGACGTTGATTTGTTCCCCGCTTTCGAGACCCTGAACGTCGATGGCCGTGAGCCAGTACTTGGCCGTTTTCAGCAGCTCATAGTTTTGAGCGAGAACCAGGACGCCGCCATAGTTGATCAGGGGAATGAAAGCGAGGTTGTTGCGCACCGTGCTCTCCCGGAACAGGTTGAGTTTGCCCATGAGAGACTCCATGCTCTGAACGGCATCCTGGGGAGTGATGGACTGGAGAGGCACGATTTCCATGCTCACTTCCCGAAGAATATTCACATCGAGAGCCTTGAGCATTTCCACAATGCTGCGGGCATTGGCGATATTTTCCACAAAAATGAGGCTGTTGGTGAGTGAGTCCGTGGTGATGGGCCGCCCTGGCGTGAGAAAGAACCTGACGGTGTTGACGGCCTGGCTCACGTCCATGTAAAGGAGCCGGTAAATGACAATGATGGGCCTGGCCCCTCCCTTTTCGTCCCGGAGAAGCTGTTCCGTGGCGATGGGAAGGCCACTGCTGGCACTTCTTTGGAGAGGTTGAATGTGGTAGATTCCATTGCGCGGCACCACGGAGATGTTGTTGGCCTCGTAGATTTTGGTGATCATCTGGAACATTTCGTTTTTGGTGAATTCGCCGTCCAGATAAAAGCTGATTCTCCCCTGAACTGTGGGATCAAGGACATAGTTGAGGCGCAGATACTCTCCAAATATCTGGGAACTCACTTCTGCAATGTCCACTTTTTCAAAGTGGAAAGCGATTCTTTGGGTCTCCTGACCCAGGGAAGGCGGGGCATGGGGAGCCTGTGCAGTGAGTCCCATCAGTCCCGTTTGAATTTCGCCACGAAGGCTTGGAAAAGGGCGGGTCTCTTCCTCCGCATACCTGTCGTCCGGGGCTTCATGAGCGTCCCTGCTCAGGGGTTCATGCCGCTGATCCTCTTGGTTGGGTGGGGGCGAATAATGTGCCGGGAACTCCTGCCTGGGAGCCTGTGGGGCGGGTTGTGTTGATGCGCAGCCACTGAGGAAAACGGCCAAGATGATGGCAGCAAGAACTTGGCACCTGTTCATATGCAATCCCTTCTCAAAAAAATATAATGCAACTCAATCTCTTCAGGTTCTGCCATTTATTTCCATGAGCGCTGCAAGAATCACGTTGACCACCAGGTCCGGTCCCGCTCGCCGCTGTATCTTTTGGATATTTATCTCCCGAACCACCATGGCTGTTTCCATTTCATGAATGGTTTGCAGAAAGTGATGCAGGCCCCTCACATCCGTCTGCAGGTTGAACCTCAGATGTACTTCCTGGTAGAGCCCATATTCCTTGCTTGCCAGGACCTGATAGGTTTTGACTTCCAGTGCGTGCCGTTCCCCGCCCCTGGAAAGCTGCTCCCCCATTGAAGCGGCCAGCTGATAAGGGTCGTTTCCCCGGAAAAGCCGCTTTTGCATGACGGTGAGTTCTTCCTGCCTTCTCTGCAGATTTTCCCGAATGCTCCCCGCCTCTTTCAGCCTCTCGCTGTACCTCGCCGCCAGTTCTTTCTGCTGTGCGTGGTGGCTCTTGAGAGCCGCTTTCTCGGCCCCCAAGGGAGCAACCATCATCAGGTGGATGGCCAGCAGCACAACCAAAAGGGCGAACACAGCAATGATGGAATACCGGTGCTTCTTTATGTCGGACCAGAGTGCCGGCATGGAGTGTTTCATGGCTCATTTGTCCTGTAAGGTCATGGCCCCGCTCAATGAGGGGTGGCTGTTTCCAATTCGTCAAAAAATTCCGGAAATGTTTCCAGTTGTTCGTCCCCGAGGGGCGCGGTCAGGGCCTCGAAGGTTTCCTCACCGATGATTTCAGGGGCCTGGTCCTGGTGCATGGCAGCAAAGGTTTCCATGAGCCTGGGCGCTTCCAGCTGCAGCTGAAGGTTGAAGCGTTCCAGGTCTGTTGCGGGGTTTCTGGTGACGGGGGAGGCAAAGCGCACGTCTGTGAATCCTTCGAGCCTGGACAGTTCTGACAGGTACCTGATGGCCGACTTGCTTTCCCCACGAAGCATGAGCCTGTTGTCACGAATGGCAAGGTAGTTGATCCACGTGTCTTCGGGAGTGACAGTGCTGAGAAGATTCATGAGATCCAGCAAAGGAATGTTTCTGGCACTGAATTCAGCAAGGGTCTTCTTGTCTTCCTCAAATTTTGTGATGCGTGTTTGAAGCTCTTCTATGGGCCTCCACTCCCTCTCCAAAGCCATGACCTGCTGGCGCTGCACCTGCACCTCACCTTGCAGGGCATCGTGAGAATAGCTCTGGTGAGCGGCATAGAAAGTGAACAGGAGTATTCCCGCCACCATGGGCCAAACCACCCGGGGCACTTCCCATGGCTTGAACATCCATTCCTGTTCAAAACTTCGCACCGAATCCTGTTCGATGAAGTGGCGCATCCATTGATCGATGAAGGAGTTTTNCACTCTCTGCAATCGGAACGGGAGATCCGCCTGAAAGAGGTTCTGCGCCGCTCTGGAAGGCTCTTCTTCCCGCGACAGCATGAGGTGAATGGGCGCCTCGGGATGCGCCATTTCATCCCCATGGAGGCCCCTCATGCGCTCTGCGAAGATCTGAGTGTCATAGGGGCTTCTTCCCAGAATGATGGACTCGAGCAGTTCTCCGTGAAGGAATCGGCAAACTTCCAGGTGCGACTCATCGACGGCGCGGGCCAGGATGTGAACTCCTTCTTCGTGTCCGTTTTCCCTTTGAAGGTGTGCCAGTGATGCCTTATGGGCAAGGGCGCTGGGAATCACGGCGTAATTTTCAAAGGCATTTCCGTTCAGTGCCTGAAAAAACTTGTTGTAAAGGGCAGTCTGCATGGAAAAAATGCCCACTGAAAATTGTTTTTCCAGGGAAACGGGTGCACCGGAAAAGTGAATGCTGCTCTCGTGCTCATGGAAAACGTTTTCCTGCCAGTCAAAGTTCACAGCCTCGTCAATTTGGTCCCCCAGGGCCGATGGATAGTGTTCTCTATGACAACTGTAATAGGTGCGGGGCAGGACGACGATGAGCGCATTGCCCTTGCGCCCTCTGGGTTTCAAATGGAGCCGCTGAAGGAGGTCAAAGACACCTTCACCTTCTGAGGCCGTGTATTGTTCAGCGGGGCTGAGCTGCCAGGTGCGCCACTGGCGAGATCCCTTGGTCACCTCAACGCGCTTTGGTTCCACGTATACGGCTGTGAACTCCTTGATGCGATGCTTCAAAAGGCCCTTCAGCATCCTCATATTTCCTCTCATCAGCAAGGTATTCTTCTACAATACTTTTCGTTGGAGAATTTCATATCCCGATTCTGTTCCGGGGGCAAATCGCACCACCAGCCAGATGACCACACCGGGAGGCCCCGCTGCGCTCACGCCCCAGGACAGAATGCGATAGATGCCGCCGCTTTCCCAAGTGTATATTTTCTCAGTGAAATCCTCTTCTTCGAAGGTTTCTGGAAGAATATTATTACCATGGATTGTGAACATATCAAATAAAGAATCATGCTGGGGCATGGAGGGTGGCCGCTCCTCCTTCCTGGCTTGATCCGAATCCCGGCGCGGCATGTGGTGCCCATAAAAGAGCTGGTGTGTCACCCCGGGAATCAAAAGGAGCTGGTGAATGCTCGTGAGAGGGCCGCCGAAGCCCCCTTCCTGCAGGGTCTCGTGTCCATGCAGGCTCCCCTCTCCCAAGTCCATGTGAAGGGAATCCCCTGGGCGGATGAACTCTCCAATGAGCTGAGCCAGGTGTTCCGCATCCCTTTCGGGGAGTCCCGCCCGTTCTATCACCGTGGCCAAAACATCGGGGGGTGCCGAGTTCACATTGATTTTCTCCTTTTCCGATTCAATGTAAACNACGGCCTGTCCCGTTTCATATTGTACCACGTTGGGATGGCCGTTGGGCATCCAGGCAGCATCCACTTCGTTCTGGCTGAAAAGGTCGGAAGGGTTCTGCCCCATGCGGGCCAGGGCCTCATAGCAGCCCCCAATGGCCAGGTGAAGAGCCTGGGACTTTCTGATCTGATGGACCTGCTCTTCACCTTTGAGCCTGCTTTCAACGCTGATTTGAAGGGCGAACCACATGATCAGGGCCGTGATCCAAAGTGCGGCAATGATCACCACACCATCCTCCCTCGCNAGTNTNGTGCGCAGGGTATCTCCGACTTTGTGCAGGAAAAGTGAGCTCCTTGNGGAGAATGGATCCTTCATGGCTTTTTTCTGCCTTAAAAGGGCGACCCACCCGTTGCCACAGGGGGGTGCGCCACGGCAACAGGTGGAAACAGATAGTTGAGNCTCAGTACGGCCGTGCCCTGGGGAGAGCCTGCCTCTCTTTTCCATGTGAGTATGAGCGCCTGAGGAATGGTCCTTTCAAGGGATTCCGTGGAAAAGTTCTCCCCCTCCTCCTGCTCTGCCACCATGGAAAAATCGTTCATGTGGACGGAAAAGAAAAGGGCCCCTTCCCCTTGACCGGAGGGTGTGACTTCCAGGAATTCCTCGATTCTTTTCATGCGATGGGGTGAAAAGGGCATCTCACTATAATACAGGCGCTCCTGTGCAGGATCGAAAACATAGCGCACCACTGCGGGCGCTCCTCGGGACATGGCCTTGACAGAGTGAGCTGTCACGAAGGCGATGGAGTCTTCCTCCAGCAAAAAAAGAGGTGCCGCCCGCCCCCCCATGGGCAAAGGACTTGCGTCCAGGCCGGCCAACTGGAACTGGAGAAGATCCACCATGCTTTGGGCGCTGTCGTGCTGAGAATTCTGTTCTCTTTGCCACAGGGACAGGGAAAAGGTGAGGGCAACGGAAAGCATTCCGATGACAATGGAAGCAATGAGGGTGGCCAGGAGCAGTTCCAGCAGGGTGAATCCCGACTGGTTGTCTTTGAGGCTGAAACCATGGCAAAAGGAGGATTGCTGAACTGCTCGCGTCATCATATCAGGAATTCTCTGCCCGTTCTACGAAGGATGATGGCTTTGGCCTCCTCACAGGAACAGGCATCATGCCTCACAGTTCCGGCGGAACAATGAGGCTGAATTCGAGGATTTCTCCCCGGAAGCGCAGTTGAATTCTGCGCAGATTATCGGTCTGCCGGTTCAGGAGCCCGCCATCCTCTTCCGCTTCCGTCACGGAAATTTCCACCGAGGGCTCCCCGGGAAATCCCCTGGCCGCCACAGCACCCATCTCCACGGACTGAGGATTGGCGATGATGTCCTGAGCCACCGCTTCAAGGACGGGCTGAACGAGTGCCTTTTCCTGCAATCGCTTTGTGTATTGGAGAGAGGCGGACAGGGCCCCCATGACTCCTCCGATGACGACGGTGCCGATGAGGAGGCTGACCATCACTTCGAAGAAAGTGAAGCCCCTTCTCCCGCGGAAGATTGAAAAAAGAAGGGAGCGAGTCACTGCGTCCCCCTTCTCGCCACTTCCACCGTTCCAAAAACGGGGTGGATGTGGAGGCGAAAAATCCGTTCTCCGTCAAAGACGATTTCCAGGTCAGTGCCCGTCATGCTTCCATCAGGATAGAAAAGAATCAAGAAGTCCCCTGACTCAGGGTCCCGATCCAGACCATCCGCAAAGATGTCCACATTTTGGGGGATTTTTTTGGGTAGAGGTCGTCCCATGCCGTAAGCCCGTTCCTCTCCGTTGAGCCTGAAAGCCACCACCTGGTTGGAGTTCATGGCATACAGGCGGCTGCTTCTCAGCGCCTGAGTGAACTCCTGCAAAAATTCCCGGTCTTCCATCCTCTTCCAGCCGGCCCCAACCCTTGGAATGACGAGACTGGCCGTCAAACCCAGAATGATGAGCACCAGCACGACCTCCATGAGAGTGAACCCATGGGAGTTGGAAATGGAAGAGAAGGCTTTGGTTTTTCTTTTCATCTCCGTCTTATGTGGCATAAGGCCCGTTCATGGGGGCCAAATCCGTCAGGAAGATTTTCTGCCTGGAGTTGAATGTCCTAGAATTGAATGTCATGGATGCCGAATATGGCCGTGAACATGCTTATCACCATGACGGCGATGATGGATCCGGTGAACAGGATCACGGCGGGTTCAAGGAGAGTCATGAGTCGCTGTATGGTTCGGTGAACCTCTCTTTCGAAATATTCCGCCAGTCCCAGAAGACCGCTGGCCAGGTTTCCCTGCTCTTCCGCGATGCGAAGCATGGTTCCCATGCGGGGCGGGAAAGTGCTTTGAGTGCGAAAGAAATTGCTCATGGAGTGGCCCGCTTTGATCTCCCTGTGCAAAGTGGACATGGAGCTCTTGAGAACCGTGTTCATGAGCACTTCCTGTGCCAGGCTCAACGATTTGAGCATGGGCACTCCCGATTGCATCATGGTTCCCAGGGTGCGGCAAAAGCGTGTCAGTTCACTGTGAACAATGAGAAAGCGTGTGAATGGCAGCCGAAAAAGGAGTCGGTCCACGGTGCCCCGAACCTTGGGGTTGCGGTGCGAAGACCTGATGCCGAAAAAGGCGATGCCCAGCAACAGGGGAAATATCCACCCGTATTCCTGGACGAAGATGCCCGTCTGCAGAAGAATTTCCGTGAGAAGGGGAACTTCCTGGTTGAGATCCTGAAAGATCTGGGCAAAGTTTGGAATGACATAGACCAGAAGCACCACCAGGGAAATCATGCTGGTGAAAAGCAGTATGCCCGGGTAGATCATGGAAGAAATCAGTGTCTGGCGAAAGGCTTTTTGCTGCTCCAGGTACTGGGCGAATTTCTTGAGGATGGGCCCCAGGGTGGCGCTCGCTTCACCCGCTCGCACCATGTGATCTGCCAAGTCGCCGAAAACATCCCGATACTTCCCCAGGCTTTCGGAAAGGTCGCTCCCCCCCTGAACTTCCTCGAACAGATCTTTCACCACCTGCCGAAAAACCTTGTGGGACTGGTTGGTGCTGATGAGGGCCAGGGCCCGATCCACGGAGAGGCCCGCTTCCAGGAGGTCGGAAAGGTCGTAGAAAAAACGGATGACGTGCTCTTGAGGCACCTTTCTGCGCGAACGGCTTTTGACAGCTTTGATGCTGACGGGGTAAAGCCTTCCCGACTTGAGCTTCCTTGCGGCTTCCGCTTCGGAGACGGCTTCCAGCACACCTTTGTGTGTTGCCCCTGCAAGATCACGAGCCTGATATTGAAAAAAACCCATGAAAGATCCGTGTGAATTGAGGTCAGCGTCCTTCAGGCCGATCCACCCGGTGAAGGCATCCGCTTCTCCCAAGGAGTGGGGGCATGCCATAAAAAAGAACAAGTGCGGCACACGCCCAGACTCTCTTGAATGGACGACATGTGCCGCCTGGACTGGGCAGTGCCAGTTCCAGGGGAAAAGTCAAAGCTTCTCACGGGTGCCCCCTCATTCGTTGAGGGAGAGACTCGTCACCCTGAGGACTTCCGACAGGGTTGTGGTTCCCTCAAGGGCCTTGCCATAACCGTGATGGAGAAGGGGACGGTAGGACTCACGGGCGGCAATTTCCGCGATCTCCCCGCCGCTCTTTTCCCCGACGATGGCAGAGCGCACAGCGTCGTTCACTTTCAACAGCTCGAAGATGCCCTGGCGTCCCCGGTAGCCCGTGTGGCCGCACTTGTCGCAGCCCTTGTTGTGATAAAGGGTGACGGTGGAGGGCAGGTCGGGAACCACGGCCCGTATTCGGTTCATGTCGGCATCCCGGGCAGTGTAGGGTTCCTTGCAGTGAGGACACAGGACTCTCACCAGGCGCTGTGCCATGACCGCGAGGAGGGAATCGGCCATGAGAAAGGATTCGATGCCCAGGTCGCGCATGCGGGTGATGGCTCCCGGGGCGTCGTTGGTGTGAAGTGTCGACAGGACAAGGTGCCCCGTGAGGGCTGATTCAATGGCGATGTCAGCGGTTTCCTTGTCCCGGATTTCGCCGATGAGCAAAACGTCGGGATCCTGGCGCACCAGGGAGCGCAGAGCGTTGGCAAAGGTCAGGTCGATTTGGGGCTTGACCTGAATCTGGTTGATGCCGCTGATCTGGTATTCCACAGGATCTTCCACGGTGATGATTTTTCTTTTGACGGAGTTGAGGTTTTTGAGAACTCCGTAAAGGGTGGTGGTTTTACCCGATCCCGTCGGTCCCGTGACGAGCAGCATGCCGTAGGGCCTTTCGATGAGTTCCTCCATCAGTCTCAGTTGGCCGCTGTCCATACCCACGGATGCCAGGTTGTAGTCCACGCTCTCCTGAGCGAGCAGCCGCAGCACGACGCTCTCACCATAGATGGTGGGCACGGTGGAGACACGGATGTCCACATCCCGGCTTCCGAACTTGAGCTTGATTTTTCCGTCCTGAGGAAGCCTGCGTTCGGCGATGTTCAGATTGGCCATGAGCTTCAGACGGCTGACGATGGCCGCCTGCATGTTCTTGGCGGGCTGGTCAAGGTCAAAGAGCACGCCATCCACTCGGCAACGAACCTGGAAGGTGCGTTCAAAGGGCTCAAAATGGATGTCGGAGGCTCTCATGTCCAGGGCTCTGGAAATGAGCACATTCACAAGGCGGACGATGGGCGCTTCCTGAGCAAGCCCCCTGAGGTGTTCAAGGTCTTCTTCGAAAAGATCCTGGTTGAACAATGCGCCTTCCCCATCCCGGGAAAGGGCTTCCGCCTCCCGGGCTGCGGCTCCGTACAGCCGGTCAATGGCCGTTCGAATCTCTTCCCGTTGTCCCAGGCACAGATTCAAATCCATGTCTTCAAAGTAACTGGACAAGATGTTGATGAGGGGCAGGTCCAGAGGGTCGTTCATCACCACACGCACACGCCCGCTCTCCACCTGTATGGGAAGAATGGCGTGTTTGCGCAGAAAGAACATGGAAACCCCTTCCAGTAGAACGGGTTTCTCCGGGTAGTCCTCCCGCTCCAGAAGCTGCAGGCCCAGGTGGGAAGACAAAACCTTCAGTATTCCAATTTCGTCAGCCACGCCCACTCTCTCAAAAGCGTCCAGCAAAGGAATTCCCCGGGTAAAAAGAGCGCTTTGCAGGATTTTTGACTGTTCTTCGGTCAGGCTGAATCGGTTCTCAAAGAGATGGAGCAACGAGCTGCTGTCGGGCATAGGGACTCCCCTGAAAAGGTCGGCGAATCATTTCGATGCATGCTTAACAAATCTCTTTTCAAAAGTAAACTTTCCCCTGATGCGTCAAATTTTTCACCCTTTTACGGGGCAAAACTGAACCCTGCATGTTCAGGGCAGACTCGGTTTCCCGAGGTCTGAGTTTTGACTTTTCGGGGTGTTCGAACCTCCTTGCCTTATACATGGAAATGTGTTCGCCCCCTTTCAGTCCATATGATATGAAGAAACTGTGCCAGAAGAGGTGAAATCAGGGAAATATCTTATCCATGCGGGATTGTGGGAGACTTGTCATGTTGTCCAGGTTGGGTCCTTTTGCAGTGTGCGTGCTCTTTTTGAGCACATTGAGCGTTTGCCCTCTTGCTCATGGGGATTCACCCATGGTGGAAAAAAACCTTTTTGCTCCGGAACGCCGCCCCGATGTAGCCGAAAGCCCGGCACCTTCCGCTCCCGGATCTTCCGATGCGGCTCTCAGATCTCTCCAGTTGGACGCCGTCATGGTTTTTGGGGAAAACAGGAGAGCCATTCTGCGCAGCACGGGCCGGCGTGCTCCTCAGGGTGGGGCGGGAGGCGAGGCAGTCTCTCCTTACGTATCGGTGAAGGAAGGCGACCAGGTGGGTGATTTCAAGGTGGTCAAAATAGAACCCAGAAGCATTCGCCTTGAAAAAGAGGGCCAATTGCACGAACTTTCCCTTTTTGCTGCGGGCAAGGTAGTGCCTCCTCCTCCCCCTTCGCCCGACTTTCCTCAAGCCGATGTCACCGAGGCCAACGGGGACAGCCGGCCGATGCAAAGAGCGCCTCAGGGCGTTGAGGGAGTTTCAGGGGAACAGCCTTCTGATTTGGAGTCTGGGGAGGGGGCAGTGGGTGTCATTCCCGAAGGCTCCCAAGAGGAGTCCGGGGATGCCCCTGGAACCCATGAAGGAAATCCATGAGGTGGCCTGTTGCCTCCCATGCCTTGTGAGTTTTTGTGGTGGCAAACAGGAGGTGGTGGCAGCCTCCTAAGAAATTTTGCCCATTGAAATCACTGCCACGATGAAGTCAGGAGCTTGCGTCATGACCAAGGAGAAAATCATAGCGGGGAGTGAAGTGCAGCCGGGAGTCTATCGATGTAATTCCTGTGCCAATGAGCATGAGTGCAGGGAAGATGGGGAAAAGCTTCCCATGTGTTCCGTTTGTGACAGCATTTCCTGGCGTGAGAGTCATCGATACTCCCCTGAAAGTGAAAGAAAGAAGTAAGTCTGCTGGCCTTCAGTTCATGACTTCATGCAGATGTGTTCTTTCAGGGCTCCTCCTCTTCGTCGTCGTCTTCTTCCGGAAGGTTTCGGCGTTTCAGGGCCCGAACCAGCACGGCCACCACGGCGAGAATGGGCAGCACGGCAAAGATGACGTGGTGGATGTGGCGGCTCAGCCAAGATGACGTGGTGGATGTGGCGGCTCAGCCAGACGAGGGCTGCATGGTAGCTTCGAAGCTCCCGGTTCCATCGCGCTTCCAGTTCCTCAAGGCTGGCACCGTAAACCCGCTGCATCGCTGTTTCCACATTGGCACCCCTTCTAAGGTGCAGCAGAAGTTGCGCGACGCTCTCCCCGCCATGGGTTGATGAAAGGTATTCCACAAATTTCCGGCTTTGATGGTAGGCAATGAGCATGGGAATTCGCTCGCGGGGAAAGTCCTTTTCCAGCTGGTGAAAGGGAAAGGGCTTGTGCGACACGGTGAGCAAATGAGCGGCGCTGGGTTCGCTGCCTGCGATGATTTCCCCCAGGCTTCCGCTGACCCACTGGCAGACCCCTTCGTCCAGCCAGCGCGGCAGGAGGCGGGGCGAGATGTTTTCATGGAGGAGGAGGTGACAGAGTTCGTGTTTGAACACATCATTGAGCAGAAGGGACTGCATTCCCGGGGGCACATGCATGACGATCACATTTTGCCGCGGCACCGCAAATGCCCGGGTGTAAGGGCTTCCACTGAGACCCTGAAAGGCTTCCCGGTCCTCCATGAGGAACACGCGCACCCTGGAGTTCAAGGGCATGCGGAGAAGATTCTCCAGTTCCCTTTTGACGGAAGGGTAGGACTGCTCAATCTGGATGGCTGCGGCACGCAGTGAAGGGTCATGGATGACCAGGAAGTCCGCCTCGGAATGGGGGAGCATCTCCTGTGCATGCGCCCGGAACTGCAGTGCGCAGAATGCAGAGAGGAAAAAGAATGCTGCCCAGAACACTGGGGCCATTTTGGATTGCATGCACGCCATCCCGGAAGGCATTTCCCTGATAGATCGAAGCTCCTCCTTTCATCACCTTGGGAGCAATGGACCTTTCAATGCTCACTCTTTTTCCTCCAAAAAGGAAGGGGCAAAAGGAAAAAGAGGCCATGGGACGGTTCATCGTCCTTCAGTGAGCTACCTCATGGCCTGGAGGAAGTGCAGGTGTTTTTCGTACTGGTCGATGACGTCGGAAATGATCTGCTCCCGAGTCCATCCCATGACGTCATAGTCCTGGCCTCCCTCGCTGAGATGAACCTCGGCACGGTAATATTTGAGTTCTTCACCCCGCCTGGATTTGGTGTCGCGCATGGCGAAGGCGGGAGGGGTGTAGGTTCTGGGGTGCACTGAGTAGTAGAAGTCGATTTCCTCACCGTGCAGGACTTCCAGCCAGACCCGTCCATCTTCTCCCTGGTCCACGCGAACCTCCATCTTTCGTCTTTCAAATTCGCCCGCCACATCTTCCAGTGCGGGTTTGACGGTATTTTCAATGAAACCGAAAACTTCAGATTTGGTGGGGTGGTGCAGCAGGGCGTTCAGGCGGTTCTTCCAGGACACGGGCTTGTGAGCCACTTCGGGCATGAGCACCGCGCTGCGCAGACTGGTGCGCTTGACCACTTCAATGTGCAGGGCCCGCAGCAGCCCCCAGCACATGAGCAGCATGATCACCGTGAAGGGCAGGGCGCTGGCTATGGAGGCCGTCTGAAGAGCGCCAAGGCCCCCTGCCAGCAGCAGGCCCGCCGCCACGACACCCTCACTCACGGCCCAAAAGACTCTCTGCCAGACGGGTGCGTCTTCCTCCCCTCCGGAAGCGAGCATGTCGATCACCAGTGAGCCCGAATCGGAAGAAGTGACAAAGAAGGTTGCCACCAGTATGGTGGCCACAAGGGAAGTGAGTGTGGAAAGGGGCAGATGTTCGAAAAATTCAAAGAGGGCCATGGTTGTGTCTGCAGCCACAGCTAGTCCCAGTTCCGTGATGCCCTGCACCATGATCATGTTGAGTGCCGTGTTGCCGAAGAAAGTCATCCACATGAAAGTGAAACCTACGGGGACAAGGAGCACGCCCAGAACAAATTCTCTAATGGTGCGGCCCCGGGACACACGGGCGATGAACATGCCCACGAAAGGGGCCCAGGCGATCCACCATCCCCAGTAGAACAGGGTCCATCCTCCGATCCAGGTGGTGGGTTCGTAAGCGTAAAGGTTGAATGTTTTGTCCACGATGTCCGAAACGTAGGCCCCGATGTTCTGGGTCAGGGTCTGAAGAAGGTGCACCGTCGGCCCTGTTACCAGAACAAAGGTCAGCAATCCCACGGCCAATATCATGTTCAGTTCCGAAAGGCGCCTGATGCCCCCGTCCAGGCCGAGAATAACAGAAATGGTCGCAATGGCGGTGATGATGCCGATGAGAATGAATTGAACCGTGATGGTGGTGGGGATGCCAAAAAGGTAGGCCAGCCCCGCATTGATCTGCATGGCCCCGAACCCCAGGGATGTGGCCACACCGAACATGGTGCCCAGAACGGCGAAGATGTCCACCGCATGACCTATGGGACCATAGATGCGGTCGCCGATCATGGGATAGAACGAAGAGCGGATGGTCAGGGGAAGACCCTGGCGATAGCTGAAATAGGCAAGAGACAGGGCCACAACGGCATAAATGGCCCAGGCGTGCAATCCCCAGTGAAAAAAGGTGATTTTCATGGCTTCGCGAGCGGCGAGCACCGTGGCTGGTTCTCCCACGGGGGGGCTGGTGTAGTGCATCACCGGTTCGGCAACCCCGAAAAACATGAGCCCAATGCCCATGCCCGCTGAAAAGAGCATGGAAAACCAGGAGACGTAGCTGTAGTCGGGTTCACTGTGATCGGGTCCCAGCTTGATTCGCCCGAAATTGGAAAGGGCCAGGAGCACGACAAAGATGAGAAAGGTGGCCACAGCGAGGACATAGAACCAGCCGGCGGAGTGAGTGATCCATTCCTGAACACTGCCAAAAAAAGTGCCCACTCTCTGTGGGGCAATCATGGCAAGAATGACGAAACAGACGATCAGGCCCCCCGAGCCGAAAAAAACGGGGGGATTGATTTGAATACGGGGTTTTGGCTCTGCACTTTCCTGCTGGTTGCTCATGGCTTGTCTCCTCACGTCTTTTCAGGAATGTCTGGTGCATATATTCGTTGTTGCCGCAGGCTTGCTGTCTGTGTCCATGTTCTTGCCAGGGCACCTTTTGCATTTTACTGCTCGGCGCATGTGCCCTCACAGGCGGCCGAACTCTGAGACATGAATCCCTCTGTTGAAAATGCCGGGTGGGTCCGCCCGACAAACAACTTTATGAGGATACAGGGGAAGGGCTGCACTCGGAGTGGAGATACCGGACCGCGAAGGCTGGACAGAGCGATGCCAGGTTTTGATGCGGGTAAGTGCTTCATGGGGCTTCTTCTCATGAAGCGGGCGGCATCGGCCGAGGATGGAGTCACGAACCCCCCTGTTTCCAGGAATCTCTTCCGTTGACTTATTTCCCCATTGGTGATCTAATTTTTGTAAAGAGATTTCCTTCTACCATGGCGGCAACGGGAAAATCAAAGTTCCAATTCAACTCGGTTAACCTGATTCTACTCCTTTGAGCTGATCAACCTCATTCTGCAGGATTTTTCTCTCGAGCAGTCGCTCTTTCATTTTGTGGTCGACGAAAGACACACATTCTGTTCCCGCTGGATAACCCTACCCGTTGCGCAAGAAGTGTGGGGGGACGTCTCCCGGTTCCGAGCAGGCTGGTCATATTCGTAAGCAACCCAAAAAAAAGGAGGCATGCCATGCCGGACTTTCTCAGAAGGCAGAACAGTCAGAGGTGGCATTGGTGCGAGACTTGCTCCAACTATCCCACCGAGAAGGACGTCATCATCAGTCATGACAAACCGGAACACGGAGTTTTGTGCGAAGAATGTGAAAAAAAGGAGCCTTTGAAGTAAAAGCGATCCCGAAGCACATGTTTCATTCTTCACACGGGAGTCCATTTTTTCTGTGGAACCGGGGCTATGAATCGATCGATTCAAACATGTGGCCGGCTTTTCCGGTGAGTGCGATGGGTGGAAAACCACCCAGTGGCAAGCGTCCACGCACAATTTCCTGGAGAATCCAAAGTGGACCTGTGCGGCTTTTCCTGCCGGGTCTTCGGCCCATGTT
>SL_3KL_010_SEDDRAFT_10000675_pt1 | contig 29090 bp, 34 predicted proteins | sample SodLakKL_010_SED_2_FD_10381 | JGI IMG/M metagenome (IMG submission 10381)
GGGGGGGGAAAATGTTAAAGAAGGTTTTGGTTTGGGCTTCAATTATTATTTTTTTATTCCCCGCTGCTGCCGGGGCCTGGGATGGATTTTTTACCGATGCAGAAGAAATTGAAGTCCGGGAAGAAGAGATAGTTCCCGGAGTAATAAGGATTTCTCTGCAGGTAACCGGGCCCGAAGATAAACAATCAATCCAGATCCTGAGGGTAAATCACCGCAGTCCAGACCTTAATTTACGAGCTGCTTTAGGCCAGGATCAGCTCACGGGGGGGTTGGAAACTGTCCGGGCCCAGGCTGTGAGAGCGGATAAGCCTGGGGAGAGAGTTGTAGGCGCAATTAATGCTGATTTTTTCCAGTTTGATCGGACTGCTTCTACTTACGGAGTTCCCCTGGGTTTACATGTTGAGCAGGGAGAGCTGATAGCCAGCCTGATGCATTATCCGGTAATGGGAATTGAAGCTGGCAAGGTTTATATTGAACAACCCCGCATGGTTACCCGTGCTACAAGCCTTTCCAGTGGAGAAACCAGGGAAATCGACGCTATTAACCGAACGGTTTTCTGGGGGAACCTGGAACTTTTTACTCCCAGATTCGGGGAGAAAACTCCCCAGCGGGAAGGAGTCCTGGAAATTGTCCTCTCCGGGTTGGAGAGGCCAATGGCCTATAACACCTACCATACCCTGCAGGTTGAGGGTGAACCCAGAAGCGGTGGAGGAACTCCCCTGGAAGAGGGGCAGGTTGTTTTGAGCGCTTCCTGGGAGGGGATTGAATTTGTCCAATCTCTGTTTCCGGGTGGTCAGGTCCGAATAGTTGCTGCATTTTTACCTCCTTTCCAGATAATTACCGATGCCCTAGCCGGTTCCCATTACCTGCTGCAAGATGGGCAGAAAATGGAACTGGACACCCGGCCCCTGGTTACGGGGCGCCATCCCCGTACTGCAGTTGGAACCAACGCCAACGAAACAATGCTGGTTACAGTTGACGGGCGTCAGGACGATGCTTACGGAATGAACTTACACGAACTGGCTGATTTTTTCCTGTTTTTGGGTGCGAAGGACGCAATAAATTTTGATGGTGGCGGTTCCACGACCATGCTTGTTTCTGATCCGGAAAACTGGAACCTGCATCTGGCCAACAGGCCTTCTGAAGGGAGAGAAAGAGCGGTGAGCAACGCTCTCCTGGTAACCTATAGTTTTGATGAAAAAGTGCTGCCCAAAGTTGAAGAGGAAAGGGAAGAAATAGAAATAACTGAAGAAAGGGAAAATGAAAAACCTGAAGAAAGGCCCGAACCTCCAATAATTGATCACTGGGCCCGCAACCGGTTTTTCGATTACGGGGTTTACGCCCGGACCAGCATATCCCTCTCCGACCATATAAGTCCCGGGGGCAAGGAAACAATTGCTTTTGAATATACCCTGGATGCCCCTGAAGGGGAAACCGCAGCCGCTTACCTCTATTTTGTGGGGCCAATGATCCTGGAAGAGATTCCTCCCTTCCTGGGGATGTGGGTGCATGGAGATGGGAGCGGCCACTGGCTGCGGGTCGAAACATATGACCCCGATGAACAGGTTTACCGCCTGGATGCGGTAGAAGAAAGCCGAGTTTACTGGGAGGGGTGGCGGTACGTTCAATTTCCCATCCCGGATGGTATTGAAGGTCCGTTAAAGGTAACCAGAATTTACCTGGCTGAATTCAGACAAGAACTAATGGGTTCAGGTTCTATTTATCTGGGCCCCCTGGAGGTAAATTTTGACCGGGAGGATTAAATATGCGCATTCACATACTGGACAATTACGATGAAATGAGTACCAAGGCTGCCGCTATTGTGGCCAGCCAGATAATATTAAAACCGGATTCGGTCCTGGGCCTGGCTACAGGTTCTACTCCCCTGGGTATGTATGCCCAGCTGGTTGAGATGCACAAAAAAAACCGGGTCGATTTCCGGGAAGTTAAAACCTTTAACCTTGATGAATACCTGGGCCTGGCTCCGGATCATCTCCAGAGCTATAACTATTACATGTTTGAAAACTTTTTTAACCATGTCAATATTCGGCCGGAAAATATAAATATTCCCCCGGGGAACCCTGAAAATATTGACCGGGCCTGCCTCAGTTACGACCGGGCCATAAAAGAAGCCCGGGAGATTGACCTGCAGGTTCTGGGGGTCGGGATTAACGGGCACATAGGTTTTAATGAACCTGATTTTAAGTTAAAAACCGAAACTCACGTGGTAAATCTGACCCCGGAAACAATTGAAACCAACAGCAGGTTTTTTGACTCTGTTGAAGATGTTCCCCGCAGGGCAATTTCCATGGGGATGGGTTCAATAATGAAGGCCAATAAAATCCTGCTCATGGCAAGCGGAAAAAGCAAGGCTGAAGTTATCAAAAAGACTGTGAGCGGTGAAATAACAACGGAGGTTCCCGCTTCTCTGCTCCAACTGCATCCGGAAGTAATCCTTGTCCTCGACAGAGAAGCAGGGAGCTACCTTGAGTAATCATGTTAAAAAGGAAAATATTCTGGGCAGCCCTGGGCCTTATCCTTGCTCTGATTCTTATTCTGATTTTTTGGGGTGGAGTTTTTTTGGTCAGGGAAGATCCCCTGAGGCCCGTAGAATTTGGAGTTATCCTGATTGGCCATTTCCCGGCCCGAATTTTACACGGGGTGGACCTCTATAAGCAGGGGATGGTGGAAAAGCTCCTTATGGTTTCCCCCTCCCGGGGGCAGGGGCATGAATTTCTCCTGGAAAAGGGAATTTATACCCCTGACGAGGCGGACCTTTCCCGGGAGGTGGCGATTCGGCTGGGGGTAAATCCAGCTGATATTGTAATAGTCCTGGGGGGAGCTGACAGCACTCGCCAGGAAGCTCTGCTCATCGCCGGCCACCTGGAAGGGTGGGAAGAGGCTGAGGAGATTATTCTGATTACATCTCCTTCCCACAGCCGCCGGGCAGCCTTTATTTTCGCAAGGGCCCTGGGCCGNAATATTATTTCCAGTCCAACTTCATACGAAGATTTTTCCGGCCACCGCTGGTGGGAACGGCGGGACTGGGCCCGGCAGGTGGTTTTGGAATACCAGAAGTTTCTCCATTTTCTGCTCTGGGAACGTTTCGGACTGTAAAGGAGGATCGGTATGGATTTAATAATCACCGGAGGCAAGATAATAACACCTTTCGAGGTAATTGAAGAGGGGTTTATAGCTGTAAAAAGAGGGATAATAACCGATCTTGGAACCCGCGGAAAAATGCCGGAAATTTCTGCTGGTGTAGAGGAATTTGATGCCCGGGGTTATTATGTAATTCCGGGAATGATTGATATTCATACCCACGGTGCCCGCGGCCATGACGTTATGGATGGAACAGCCGAAGCACTGAGAGAAATTACCCGGCACAAACTGGGCCGGGGCACTACCTCCTGGGTGGGGACAACGGTTACTTCCTCTGGAGAACAGATCTTAAAAGCGGAAAATGCGTTGAAAAATTACCTGGAGGGAAATCCTGAAGAATCTGTCTTGCTGGGATTACACCTGGAAGGGCCTTTTATCAGCAGGGAGAAAAAAGGTGCGCAGAATGAAGAATTTATAAGGAACCCTTCTCTTGAAGAATATCGAGAATGGAAGGAACACCTGGGGAGTTATTTTAAAATTTTGACCCTGGCCCCGGAGATGGAAGGGGCCCTGGAGATTATTAAAGAGGCTGCAGAGGATGCTATTCTTGTCGCTGCAGGGCATACCAATGCTACTTATGCAGAAACCAAAAAAGCCATGACAGCAGGACTTACGCACGCGGCTCATTTTTTCAATGGGATGCGCAGCCTGCATCACCGGGAACCAGGGGTAATTGGAGCATTCCTGGAAAACCCCGAAACCACCCTGGAACTTATCTTAGATGGTGCTCACCTGCACCCGGCAATAGTTCGTCTGGTATGGAAAGCAGCAGGCCCGGAAAGGATAGTTCTGATAACCGATTCCATGCGGGCTGCAGGGATGCCCGATGGAAAATATGACCTGGGGGGGCAGGAGGTAACCATCAGCGATGGGATCGCCCGCTTGAAAGATGGGACCCTGGCCGGGAGTTCCCTGGATATTGACCGGGCCCTGCGAATGATGCTGGAAATGGTTGGAGAGGACTTGAAAACCGTTTTACCTGCTGCAACAATAAATCCCGCCCGCTGCCTGGGAGTTGAAGGGGAAAGAGGTTCATTGGAACCAGGGAAAAGAGCAGATATTGTCCTGCTTGATGGTGATTTAAAACCCTGTAAAACTATTACCGGAGGCACGGTATTTAACCCGGAGGGAGGATCCTAAATGAAAACCCGGTTGGGAGTTTTGTTAATAACTATTTCGATATTTTTAATTGCCCTCCCGACCGCAGCAGCCGAGCCGCTTTTCCAGGAAGAATGGCAGAAACTGGGCGAGGAAGCTTCCCGGGAAGCCGAAGAGGGCAATGTTATCGCCATGTTCAAAAAAGGCGTTTCCCTGGCTATGATTGGGAAGTTTGAAGCGGCCGTGGAATGGTTTGACCGGGTAAGTGAGCATCCCCACCGCAAAAGCGAGGGAGAAGCCTACCAAAAAGAAATCGAGGAAAGTTTAAAGAAATCCCCCGAGGAGCACATTCTTTTGGGGCAAAAAGCTTTTCTCCACTTTACCCATAAAGAATATCAGGAAGCTTTAACAATCCTGGATAAGATGGAAGAACAGGATCCGGCGAATATCTGGCTTGATAACTACCGGGCCCTGATCCTGGTGGAACAGGATAAGTACAGTTCCGCCCGGGAGATTCTGCGCTGTTCTCTGGAAAAAGAAGAAAACCGATATACGAGGGCTTTTATGGGTTACGCCTACTGGCAGGAAGGACAGTACGCAAGGGCCAGCAAACACTTCCTGCGGACGGGAACTTTGATTTTTTCGATCAATAAACTTTTGCCCTGAAAGGAAGGTAAGAATGATGAAAGTTCTTTTCCTCTGGGAAGTCCCGCAAAAACTGCAGGGATATATTGAAAAACGAGTTGATAAAGATGTGGAATGTGTTTTTCCGCCCTCCGGAGATACCGCTGATTTAATCCCCCTGGCCGAAGAAGTGGAAGTGATGGTGGGCTGGAAACCGGACCGGGAACTTTTAAATGCTGCGGGAAAACTGCAGCTTTTCCAGAACCCCGGAGTCGGGGTTCAGCACCTCACAACTCTTTTCCGGGAGTATCCGGGTATACTTTTGGCCAATTCTCACGGGAACACCTATTTTACTGCCCAGCATGCCGTAGCCCTACTCCTGGCCCTCAGCAACAAGGTTGTTCTTCACCACGATTTTTTGAGGCAGGGGGCCTGGAGGACAGGCGATGAGGAAGGAGCCAGTATTCCCCTGCGAAACAGGACAGCAGGGCTTCTGGGGTTTGGGTCCATCGGCAGCCACGTTGCTTCCTTCCTTTCTGGCTGGGAACTGGAGCTGATTGCCTGCAAAAGAAAAATTTCGGGGCAAAAACCCGAAATTCTTAAGAAATGGTACGGAATTGAAGACCTACAGGAATTTTTAAAACAAACTGATTTTCTAATAATTTCCCTGCCCCACACCCCTGAAACGGAAGGGATTATCGGTGAGGGAGAAATTGAGCTCCTGGGTCCTGAAGGATTATTGATTAACGTGGGCCGGGGACCGGTGGTTAACGAAGAAGCTCTTTTCCGGGCTTTAAAAGAAAAGAGGATTGGAGGAGCGGGCATTGACGTCTGGTACGATTATGACCCTGCTCCCGATGAGGAAGGGAGAAAATTTCCCTATAATTTTCTCTTCCACGAGCTGGATAATGTAGTTTTGAGCCCCCACAGGGCTGCCTCTCCTTTTTCTGACCTGGAGAGGTGGGGAGAAGTGATTGAAAATATTAACAGGGTAGCCCGGGACAAATTGCCCATTAACCTTGTAAATCGAGAACTCGGTTATTAAAGCAAAAAACCGACGCAACCAACGGCGGTTTAATAATTAAAAAGAAGCGCCAGGAAACCGGAGATAAATGTAAAGAGGATAACGCCCAGCCCGATAATAATCAAAATTCCCTGGATTTGGAAGTAGGTAACCAGGTTTTTAAACAGGAGATTTAATTCCTCAGGGTCACTTTCTCCCTCTTTTTCCAGAAGCTTTTCCGCATTATTCCTGGCGTGGTAAAGTTTTAGGCCCAGGATTACTGCAATTACTCCGGGAATGGCACCAATTATAAGGGCGAAGAGCCCCAGGATTGCCGAGAGAATTCCGGTAATTATCGTTACGATACTTACCAGTCCCGCCCAGCGGCTTAGGTTGCTTAAATTTTCTTTGCTGACTGGCCTCTGTTCCTGCAAAGGATCAACCCCTTTAAACCATTTTCAGTATACTTCGTCACGGGCTGTTGTTCCACCTTTTTTGGGTAACCGGTGGAAGGAAGAGAGGCTCAAATGACGAATTAAAAAGTACAGCCAATTAGAGAGGGAAAGGGGGTTTTTGGTGCAGCCTTCTGAAAGGGTAAAAAAACTCTGGGAGATGTGGCGAAGATGCCGCCTCTGCCCCAGGGAATGCCTTGTTAACAGGGAGGTTCAGTTAGGAACCTGCGGAGTTGGAAAGGAGCTTTTGATTGGCTCCTGGGGTCCCCACCCGGGAGAAGAAAGTCCATTAACTGGCTGGCGGGGCTCGGGAACGATTTTTTTTGCCGGCTGTAACCTGAAATGTGTTTTTTGCCAGAACTATGATTTAAGCCACGAGGTCCGGGGAAAAAGAACCAGTTCAGGCGAACTCATTAAAATTATGCTTACCCTGCAGAATTACGGCTGCCATAATATTAACCTTGTTACTCCCACCCATGTTGTGCCCTGGATAGCAGAGGGGATTTTAGCTGCTCGTGAAAAAGGGTTGGAGGTGCCAGTAGTTTACAACTGCGGGGGTTATGAATCAGTTGAGGCTTTGCGCCTTTTAGAAGGGTTTGTGGATATTTACATGCCCGATGTTAAGTACGGCTCGGATAAAGTGGGGGAAAAATACTCCGGAGTTCCTGACTACTGGCAGGTTGCTCAAAGAGCCCTAAAAGAAATGCACAGACAGGTGGGGGACCTGGAAATAGATAGTCAGGGCCTGGCCGGAAAAGGTCTTTTGATCCGCCACCTGGTTTTGCCCGAACAGTACGAGGGAGCCCAAAAAATAATGGACTTCCTCCAGCAGGAAATTTCACCCCGGACCTATTTAAACCTGATGGCTCAGTACTACCCCGCCTACCGAAGCGGGGAATTTCCCGAACTATCCTGCCCGATTTCCCCTTTTGAATACAGGGCTCTGCAGCAGGAAGCCCGGGAAAAGGGGTTCAGGCTGGACCGTTAAAATTAGGATTGAAAACCATTATCAAAAATGGTATAATTAAGAGTAAATAAATAAGGAGGGTGATTCAATGGAAGCTCGGGTTGGTGCCAAGGCGCCGGAATTTTCCGCCATGGCCTATCAGGATGGTAAGTTCAAGAAAGTTAAACTTTCGGATTATCAAGGAAAATGGGTGGTTCTATGTTTCTACCCCGGTGATTTCACTTTTGTCTGACCCACGGAACTGGGTGCAGTTGCATCCCGTTATGAAGAACTCAAGGAACTCGGTGTTGAAGTCTTATCAATGAGTGTGGATAGTGTCCACTCCCACAAAATATGGCACGAAACCGAGCTTTCCCAGTGGGATCCGGCAGTTCAATTTCCAATGCTTAGTGATCCCGGAGGAAAAATTGGGACCCTCTATGGAGTTTATGATGAAAAAGGCGGAGTAAATGTCCGCGGACGCTTTATTATTGATCCCGATGGCATAATCCAGGCCATGGAAGTACTTACCCCGCCCGTTGGGCGAAACGTGAGCGAATTAATCCGCCAGGTTCAGGCCTATCAGCACCACCGGGAAACTGGCGAAGTTATTCCTTCTGGCTGGAAGCCAGGCAAGAAAACCCTTAAACCTGGCCCAGATCTTACCGGAAAAGTCTGGAAAGAGTGGGATCCCAGCCAGGCCCGCGACTAGATTAACCTGGGGTGCCCAAAGCGGCACCCCTCTTACTTTCTCCGACAGAGGAGGTTCTAGTAAATGGACGGCAATGTGTTATTCGCTTTTATTCTCACCTTACTTGCAGGTTTGGCAACCGGCCTGGGAAGTATTATTGCCTTTTTTGCCCGGTCCAACCAGTACCGCTTCCTTGCTTTTGGGCTGGGTTTATCTGCCGGTGTTATGATATATATATCTTTCGTGGAAATACTGCCAGAGGCAGAGGAAAGCCTGGTCCTGGCCTGGGGAGAGAACCTGGGGCCCTGGGTTGGCCTGTTAGCTTTTTTTGGAGGGATCGGAATTACGGCTTTAATTGATCGCCTGGTTCCTCACGCTGAGAACCCCCACGAGATTAGACCTGAAGAGGATCTGGAAGTTTTGAGGAGAGAGGGAGATGTAGAGGAGCTCAAGGATTTCCAGGAGGAGAAAGAAAAATCCCGCCTGATGCGGACTGGACTATTTACGGCCGGAGCAATTGCTGTCCACAATTTCCCCGAGGGGATTGCAACTTTTATTGCAGCCATGGTTGATCCTGCCCTGGGGGTTTCGATTGCCATCGCGATTGCCATCCACAATATTCCCGAAGGTGTATCAGTTTCTGTCCCGATCTATTTTGCGACAGGAAACCGGAAAAAAGCTTTCTTTTACTCTTTTCTCTCGGGCATGGCTGAACCCGCAGGAGCCCTTATTGCCTATTTTATCCTCATGCCCTTCCTTACAGATGCTTTAATGGGCATCCTTTTCGCCGGTATTGCGGGAATTATGGTTTATATTTCTTTTGATGAACTACTTCCCATGGCCCGGGAGTATGGGGAAGGCCATACGGTTATAACCGGTCTTGTTATCGGAATGGCCGTTATGGGGATAAGCCTCTTATTATTGTAAAAAAATTGAAGTTTCGAAATAGCCCTGCAGAGGGGCTATTTTTTTTGGAAGTAAATAAAATTCAAAAAATGCAGGATATTCTGAAAACAATATCGAAATCTTATATACTATTTGAAAGGGAGGTGTGTTTTTTGTTTAGGAAGTTAGGCATTTTATTGGTGGTTGTCGTAATGGTCACAGGAATTTCTGTAATAGGGATGGCGGATAACAACACCTTAAATATTGGTTCCGCAGCAGAGGCGACCGGGCTTGATCCCCGCCTGGAAACTGATATTCCTTCTGCTGAGCGCTTGAACATTATTATGGAACCTTTGGTAACGTTCAATTCGGATATGGAACTGGAAACAAGGCTTGCCACCAGCTGGGAATTTAGCGATGACAGCCTCCGGTTGTCCTTCTGGCTGCGCGATGATGTGCTCTGGCATGATGGGACACAATTTACCGCAGAAGATGTTAAATATACCATGGAATGGGTGCTGAGTGAGGATAACGCCGCTCCTAACCGTCCCCTCTATGCCGCGATTTCGGAGATCGTAATTGAGGACGACTATACCATCCACTTCCACCTGAGCAGCCCCAATGTATTTTTACTGAATAATATAGCCAGGATGCCCATTGTCCCTGCTCACCATGGAGATCGTGCTGATTTCAGAAGAAATCCCGTTGGAACCGGACCTTATAAGTTCGTTTCCTGGACCAGAGACGATAGAATGGTGATGGTAGCCAATGAAGATTACTGGGGTGGCGTTCCCATCGTTAAAAATCTGGTTTTCAGAGCCATCCCCGAAGATTCCGGAAGGCTTCTGGCTTTTGAAGCTGGCGAGATCGACATGTACCAGGGTGGGATAGTTCCCCAGGAACTGCCCCGTCTCGAAGAGGATCCCAATATTATAGTGCAGAGGGCTACAGGTACTGGTCACGTCTACCTTGGTTTCCAGACCAGGACCGAACCTTTTGATAACCTCAAGGTCCGCCAGGCCATGGCTCATCTGCTTAACCGGGAGGCAATTATTGACCGAATTCAAAACGGTATCGGGACTGTTTCAACCGGCCCNGTTCCCGCAGGACTTCCCTGGTACAATCCCGATGTCCGCACTTATGATTACAGCCTGGAAAGGGCGCGGGAATTAATGGCAGAAGCAGGACTGGAAGGCGCAGATTTCACGGTTAACCTCCACACCAACGAAAACCCCCTCCGGATCAGGATTTCCGAACTTCTTCAGTTTGAAGCAGCCCGGATCGGGATTTCAGTTAATGTAACCATTGAAGAGTGGGGATCTTTCTGGAGCAGGTTGCAGCAGCCCGACCACCCCTTTGATATGTTCATTGTCGGTTGGGTAGGTCAGGTCGACCCGGACCGGGCCATGTACCGCCAGTTCCACACTGATGGGCCCTTCAACTTTGGCGGTTATTCAGATGAACGCCTGGATTACCTGCTGGAAAAAGGGCTTACCGTTGATCCCACAACTCAGGAATCAATTGATATTTACCGTGAAGCACAGGCGATTGTTGCCGAAAACTGTTACTACGGGTTTATTAACTACTATGAAGAAATCATGCTAACCCACCCCTATATGGAAGGGCCCGTTGTTCACCCCTACACTGCTAACGCCTGGCAAAACGCTCACCTTTTCTCTAAAAATAAATAAATATTAAAGGCAAAAATAGAACGAATTTAAACGCCCTCCCCCGCTTTCCTTTCCAGGAACAGAAGGATTGGTCAAAAANGGGGGAGGGTGTTTTTATGAATAGCTAAAATAGAAAAAGGGATTCTCTTGGGTATGTTGAAATAAAATATTGACTACTAAAAGGAGGTATTTCAATGAGGCAAAAAGTTCTTGTCGTTTTATTAACCCTGGCGCTGGTTTTGGTCCTGGCTCCATTAGGGTTGGCCGATAATGACACCTTAATTATCGGCTCTGGTGCAGAGGCTCCTGGTCTCGATCCCCGGGTGGAAGTTGATATCCCGGCTTTCGAAAGGATCAATCTGATCCTGGAACCTTTAATTGTGTTTAACACCCAGATGGAACTTGAAGCAAGGCTAGCTGTTGATTGGGAACTAACAAATGACAACTACACCATTACTTTCTGGTTGAGGGAAGGAGTTACCTGGCACGACGGTGAACCATTTACCGCCGAAGACGTAAAGTATACTTTCGAGTGGGTCCTTGATCCCGATTCTGATGCTGCAAACGCTTCTTTATACGCTGATATCGAGGAAATTGAAATTGAAGATGACCACACGGTTCATTTCCACCTGAGTTCTCCCAACGTATTCCTGCTCAACAATATGGCCCGGATGAATATTACCCCGGCCCATGCTGGAAACCGGGAAGATTTCCGCCAGAATCCCGTTGGAACTGGACCCTATATGCTGGACAACTGGGTTAGAGATGACCGGATGGAATTGGTTGCTTTTAACGATTACTGGGGCGGAGAACCCAACATCCCCAATGTTGTTTTTCGGACTATCCCCGAGAACCCCACCCGTCTCCTGGCTTTTGAAGCTGGAGAAATTGATGTCTACCAGGGTGGAGTTGTCCCAAGAGAGATAGAGAGGCTTGAGGCTGATCCAAACCTTATTGTTCAGAGAACACCAAGTACCGGTTACGCTTATCTGGGAATGAATACCCTGAGCGAACCCCTTAACGATGTAAGGGTCCGCCATGCATTGAGCCACGCCATTAATCGCGAGGGCATTGTCCAGAGGGTTCTCAATGGAATCGGAACTACCGGTGTAGGTCCTGTTCCTGCAGCCCTGCCCTGGTATAATGACGATGTACCCCGCTATGACTACGACATTGAGCGGGCAAGAGAACTCCTTGATGAAGCAGGACTCCTCGGACAGGATATTACTCTCGACCTCTACACCAATGAGAACCTGGAGAGAATCAGAATTGCTGAAATCCTGCAGTTTGAAGCTGCCCGCGTTGGTATCGACATCAACGTCCACATTGAAGAATGGGGTGCTTTCCTGGACAGGATTTTAGGATCTGAAGACTACGATCTTTATATCCTGGGCTGGTCCGGACAGCTCGACCCCGATCGGGCAATGTACCGCCAGTTCCATACTGAAGGATCTTTCAATGATACCTACATTTCCGATCCTCGCCTGGACGAACTTTTGGAAAAGGGTTTAACAGTTCCTCCTGACAGCCAGGAATCCATCGAGATTTACCGTGAAGCTCAGGAGATTGTTGTTGAGCTGGCCCCTTACGGGTTTATCAACTTCCAGGAAGAAGTCGGACTGGTTCACCCCTATATTGAAGGGTACGAAGTTCATCCCTACCCGGCCAATTCCTGGCAGAACGCCCACCTTTTCACTAAAAACAAGTAGTTAGGAATTCGGGATACCGGGCGGGGTTACCCGCCCGGTTTTTCCTTATTATAATGATTCTGCAGAAAGGGGGAAATAGACTAAGTTATGTTCAAATTTACAGTTCGTAGAATGCTGCAGTTGGTTCCCGTAATTGTCGGAATATCCATCCTGGTTTTTTTACTGGTCCACCTTGCTCCTGGAGACCCCATCAGGCTTCTTTTAGGGGAAGAAGCTACACCCGAAGATTATGAACGTCTGCAGAGGATTTATGGCTTTGATAGACCGCTTTATGTCCAGTATTTCTCCTGGGCTGGCAATGCTATTCGGGGCGATTTCGGGGTTTCGATCCGGCAGGGGGTTCCCGTTACGGCCTTGATATATTCCCGCCTGCCAGCAACCATGGAACTGGCTTTTTTTTCAGTTCTTTTTGCGGTAACCTTTGGAGTTCCCCTGGGAGTTCTTGCAGCAATTAAGAGGGGTTCTCCGATTGACCTTTCCAGTATGGTTCTTGCTCTTCTTGGGGTGTCAATGCCGGGTTTCTGGCTTGGTCTCGTGTTGTTAACCTATGTGGCCCTGAATGTTGGCTGGCTGCCCATGTTCGGTCGCGGGGGTTCGGTTTTTTACGGAATCGGCCAGCTTTTTACCACCTTCAGTACTGAGGCCTTATTTGATGGCTTCAGGTATATTCTGCTCCCGGCTTTATCAATCGGAACCGCAATGATGGCCATTATAACCCGCCTGACCCGTTCCAGCCTGCTGGAAATAATGGGGAAAGATTATATCAGGACCGCCCGGGCGAAAGGCCTCGGCGAGAGAGTAGTCGTGTTTAAGCACGGACTCCGCAATGCCCTTTTGCCTGTTGTTACAATAGTGGGTATCCAGTTTGGAGTTATGCTCGGGGGGGCTGTAATAACCGAGACTGTTTTTGCTTGGCCCGGCGTGGGGCGCCTGATTGTAAATGCAATTTCCCAGAGGGATTTTCCCATTATTCAAGCGGGGGTTTTAATGCTTGCAGTTATTTTTACTCTGGTCAACCTGATCGTGGACTTGAGTTATGCCCTGCTTAATCCACGTATCAGGTACGATTGACAAGGGAGGGAACTAGATGCTGAAACAGCTTGTAAAAAACAAGGGAGCCCTTATCGGTCTTGTGCTGATTATTATCCTAATTCTGGTTGCAATATTCGCAGAATTTCTGGTCCCCCACGATCCCTATGATATGGATATCTGGATCAGTTACGAAGCCCCCGGCTGGTTTGCTGAGGACAGCAGGTATATTCTGGGAACCGATGATATGGGACGCTGTGTTTTAAGCAGGATCATTATGGGTTCACGAGTTTCGCTCATGGTAGCCGGTATGGCAACATTTGCTGCCCTCTTTTTCGGGGTTGGCCTTGGTGCTATTGGCGGTTACATGGGAGGAAAGATGGATGCTTTAATAATGCGTTTTATGGATTTGATCCTTTCTATTCCCGCGATTCTCCTGGCTATAGCAATTGTCGCAACTCTTGGGCCGGGGGTAGTCAATGCCATGATTGCCATAGCAATTGTCCGTATTCCCCAGATGGCAAGGGTGACCAGGAGCATGGTCCTGGGAATTAAAGAAGAAGACTATATCCAGGCGGGGAAAGCACTTGGTTTTTCCCACTTCCGGATCCTTTTCAAGCATATCCTGATGAACTGTTTTGCTCCAATCATTGTTGTGGCAACCCTGGGAATGGGAACTGCAATTGTAGTCGAGGCCAGCCTGAGCTTTTTGGGACTCGGAGCCCAGCCCCCGATAATCAGCTGGGGAAGAATGCTGGCCATGGGGCGAGAAGCAATTCGCTCCGCGCCTCACCTGACCCTTTACCCGGGCCTGGCTATTGTTTTTACCGTCCTGGGTTTCAACCTTTTGGGTGACGGATTAAGGGATATTTTTGATCCACAGTTGAAGCAGAGGTAAGAAAGAGAAGCCAATTTTTCAGGGGAAATTAATTTAAGCCAGGTGGTAGAAACCACCTGGCTTATTTAATAATGACTGCTCAAAGAGAACAAAAGAAAATTTATAATTTCCGGTAAAAAATCTAAAAAAAGATAAAAAAAGGGACTTTTTATTACAAAAAGGATTAACTTCCGGTATTACCGAAAACAATAAAAGGTGCAATTCAAAAGGGAAGGATTTTTGGAATGAATAAAAAACAACTATTGGTTTTAAGTGATGGAAAGCCGGGACACTTCAATCAATCTCTGGGTGTTGCCGAAAAGGTCCCAGGGGTTGAAGTGGAGTATTTAGAATTACATTTTAAAAACCGGTTTGGGGATATCCTGAATCGCTTGGTGGGAATTTTACATCGATTTTTAAACCTTCCCGGAAAATTTCTCAAGTTAATTTTGCGTTTAAGTTTAATAAAAGAGGACTTTAAAAAACTCAGCAGGACGGAACCTGATTTAATTATTTCCGCGGGGTCCTCCATGGCTGCTCCCAATATTTTCTGGGGCAAGTTAACCCGGGCGAAAAAAATAACCTGTGGCATTCCAAGCCTTATTGGCTCCCCGCCTTTTGACCTGGTTTTGGCCCCGGGCAATAAAAAACCGCCTGTAAAAGAAAATATCCTGGTAACAATGGGGACTCCCCATCGACTGGAACAGAAAAAAATTGAAGAGGAAGTCTTTTTCTGGAAAGAAAGGGAGGGGCTCAAGGGGAAAATCAAGAAACCCTGCCTGGGCTTGGTTTTGGGGGGACCGGTCCGAAACCTTTTAATGAGAAAAGTTTTTATAGAGAAAATTCTTCGGGAAATTGTGCATTTCCTAAAGGAAAACGAAGGGGAAATAATTGCTGCTACTTCCCGCCGGACTCCAGAGGAAGTTGAAGCTTTCCTGCAGGAGGAACTGGGAAACTCTCCCCTTTGCAGGCGTTTAATCCTCGCCAAACAGGAAAAGAAAAACCCGGTACCGGTGATGGCTGGAGTATGTGATTTGTTATTGGTAACTGAGGATAGTGCGACCATGATATCCGAATTGGCCAGCAGCCACCAGCGGGTTATAGTTGTCGGTCTGGAGAGGGAAAGGGCAAACAGATCTATAGCAAGTGATGCTCAACTGGGGCCTTTGCTTGCTGCTGAAGGCTACCTGGATTATTTTCCGGGAGAATTCCTGGAAAAGGAGGGCGAACTGGGCCAGTTATTGTATGAAACCTGGAAACATGAGAATAAACGTCCCAGGCTAGCTGAGGCTGAAAGATGTGCCCGGGAAATTGTAAAGAGGTTTTTGGAGGAAGGAAGGGGGGAAACCCCCAAATGAAAATACTTTTAACCCTGCCCCGTATGGACAGTGGCGGGGTAGAAACACATATCGATTATCTGGCGCGAGGGTTTTTGAAGGAAGGATTGCAGGTAGTCTTAGTCTGCAAGGAGGGCCGCAAGGTAAAGGACTTAAAAAAAGCAGGTGTGATTTTTAGAGCCCTTGATGTGGCCAGCCAGTCTATCCTGACTCTCCCCCACCGCATTAAAAAAATGGAGAAAATTATTGAAGAAGAAAAGGTTGATTTAGTTCATGCCCATTCCAGGGTTCCAGCCTGGATAGGTTACTATGCTGCCCGAAGAAAAGGAGTTCCTTTTATTACAACTGCCCACGGCCAGTACAGCCTGCACCTTGGTTCTAAAGTCATGGCCTTAGGAACAAGGGTGATTGCAGTTAGCGATACTGTGGCCGGCTATCTACAAAAGGGGTGGAATATTCCGGGGGAAAAGTTCCAAATTATCCCCGAAGGGATTGATCCAGCTCAGTTTATACTCCCTTCTGCTGAGGGAGAAAAAGTAAGACAGGAGCTGGGGATTGGAAAAGATGATATGGTAATTGGAACAGTGGGCAGGATGACCTCTGTTAAAGGCCACAGGTACCTGATTGAGGCTTTTTCCCTGCTTGAAGAGGATTGCAAGCTACTCCTGGTGGGAGATGGTCGGAAACGAGCTGAACTGGGAAAATTAGCCATTAAACTGGATATCCGGGATCGAGTGATTTTTGCGGGAGATAGGGAAGATGTTCCCCGTTTCCTGGGAGCAATGGATATTTATGTTCAGAGCTCTCTGGCAGAAGGCCTGGGGCTTGCAGCCCTGGAGGCAATGGCCGCTGGTTTGCCGGTTATCTTGACCCGCTGTGGCGGGCTTGCTGACCAGGTCAGGGCAGAACAGGAGGCCCTTCTGGTTCCCCCTGGTGAGTCTTGCGCCATGGCTAAAGCAATTAAAAATCTGATTATGAACGAAGAGCTCCGGAGAAAGCTGAGCAGCGGAGGTAGAGAACTGGTCAGGGCAAGATTTTCTCCTGAAGTAATGATAAATGAAACAATAAAGGTTTACCGGGAAGTTTTGCAAGGAAAGGGAGGCATTTAAACAGTGAAATTCTTTTTATTCCTTTATAATTTTCTTCTTCTACCCTTTGAACTGGCTTTCTTATTGATTAACAAATGGAAGAGAGGAAAGGGGAGGGGACGCAACTACAAACCCGAAAGAATTACCCCCGGCGGGATCTGGATTCATGCTGCTTCAGTAGGAGAAGTAAGGGCGGCAGAACCCCTGATAAAAGAATTAAAAAAAATTGCAGAAGATAAACCTGTTTATATTTCAACATTAACCCCTGCGGGACAGGAAACCGCCCGGAATATCAAGGAGGTTGAGGATACTTTTTATTACCCATTCGATCTCCCCATCTCTGTTTATTACCTCTTTCAGCGCCTCCGTCCCTGGCGGGTGGTTGTAATGGAAACAGAACTCTGGCCCAATTTGATCAGTATGGGAAAGAAAAGGTCCCGGATTTTCCTGGCCAACGGCAGGCTGGGGATAAAAAAAATGCCTACCTATCAAAAACTCCATTGGCTTTACCGGCCCCTTTTGCAGTCTTTTTCTGCCCTCTGCTTACAATCCCGGGAGGATGGCGAAAGAATAGAATCCCTGGGGGTTGGCCCGGATAAATTTTATTTCCCCGGCAACCTAAAACTCGACGGAATGGAGGTTTTGTCCCGGGGAGAAAAGGAAAATATTATCGTGGGGGGCAGCACCCATCCCGGGGAAGAAGAGATTCTCCTGGATATTTTTGAGAATATTAGAAAGGAAATTCCGGATTTGAAGCTGTTACTTGCCCCCCGCCACCTGGACCGGGTTGCTGATGTTGTTGAACTGGCAGAGAAGAAGGGTTTTGGCCCGGGTTTCTGGTCCAAAAACGAGCTGGAAAGCCCGGTTACGATTATGGATGTCATGGGCCGGCTTGTAGAGATTTACAGCCGCGCCCGGCTGGTTTTTATCGGGGGGAGCCTGGTCCCAAAGGGGGGACATAATCCCCTGGAAGCCCTGGGAAAGCCCCTTTTTTTTGGCCCCTACATGGAGAACTGGCAGGAACTGGTGGGGCTTTTGTGCGAAGCCAGCCTGGCCTTTCAGGTTAAAAATAAGGAAGAGCTTTTTAACCGTTGGGAAAAATATTTCCGGGAAGAGGGAGAAGAATATCATAATCTCAGGCAGAAGGCCCGGGAATTTAAAGAAAAAAACGCCGGTTCTGCCCGGCAGACCGCGACCATAATTGTACAAGAAAAAAGGAAGGGTTAGTCCCTTCCTTACTGTATTGGCTGTTTTTACTTGTCCTGCAGGTTTTCGGTAATCACCTGGTTTACCGATTGCATCAACTCGTTAAAACTTTCTTGAGCCTTAAACAGGTTCTGCAGGGTGGTATTCAGCTTCATCTGGTTTTGCAGTTGCTGCAGATCCTGAACAACTTCAGAACTGGGCTGCTGTCCCTGGGCCTGGGCCTGCTGCAGTTCATTTTGTTTCTGCTGCAGTTCGTCGACCAGGTCCTGGGCTTTAGGATCAAGGCTAATCCTGTTTTCTGCTGATTGTAAGTTCTGGAATTCTTCGGTATCCTTGATTTCTTCGGCCAGTTCAGCAGCTTTATCCTTTACACTCATTATTTTCACCTCCTAATTTAATACGCCAACTTCAGTTCTTCTATATACCATAACGCAGTCCTGCAAAAAATTCAAGGATTCTTAAAGATTTTCGGAAAAAGGGAAAAGTTTTATCAAAACTTTTAATTCCTCGGAAAGGGGAGATACTCATGCGAATTATTGTGATCGGTGGAGTTGCCGGAGGAGGAAGTGCCGCCGCCAGAGCCAAAAGGCAGAACCCGGAGGCAGAGGTTTTGATCCTCGAAGAGAGCGCCCACATTTCCTATGCCGCCTGTGGCCTGCCTTATTTCTTATCGGGGGAAGTTGAAGAAGCTTCCGGCCTGCAGTTTTTAACCCCGGAAACCTTCCAGAAAACCAGGGGTGTGGTTGTAAAAATCAACCAGCGGGTCGTGAAAATAGACAAAGAGGAGAAAAAAGTCCTGGTCCGGGACCTGGAAACGGGTGGGGATTATGTAGAAGCTTATGATAAGCTGGTTATTGCTACCGGAGCCCGATCTTTCGTGCCTCCGATTGAAGGGAAAGACCTGCAGGGAGTTTTTACCCTGCGTTCCCTCCAGGATGGATTAGAACTGTCTCGAGCAGAAAAAGCCTCCCGGGTGGTTATTGTCGGAGGTGGTTCCATAGGCTGCGAAATGGCCGAAACCTATCTAAAACTCGGGCGGGAAGTTACGATAATAGATAAGAGCGAACAGCTCCTGCCCATTTTGGATCCGGAAATGGCGGAAATAGTCAGCAATCACCTCCGGGAAAAAGGTGCAAAAATTGAGCTGGGTAAGGGTATAAAGGCCATAAAGGGAAAAGGCCAGGTAGAACAAGTAATTACCGATGATGGGGCAAGCTATCCCGCGGATATATGTCTGCTGGCTCTGGGAGTTAGACCCGAAACCACTCTGGCCAAGGAAGCCGGCCTGGATCTGGGAGTGCGGGGAGCGCTTGCTGTAAATGAATATATGGAAACCTCCCACCCCGATATTTATGGTGCTGGAGATTGCTGCGAGACCACTCACCTTCTGACCGGGAAAAAAACCTGGATGCCCCTGGGGAGCACGGCCAATAAACAGGGCAGGGTTGCCGGCATCAATGCCGCAGGAGGTAGAATGAGTTTCTGGGGAGTTTTGGGAACAGGGCAGGTCAAGGTTTATGACCTTGATGTAGCCCGGACCGGACTCGGAGAAAAGGAAGCACAGGCGGAAGGGCTGGAGGTTATTTCAGCAAAAATTGAAACCCGCAGTAATGCAGGATATTATCCTGAGGTGGGTTCTTTACACCTGAAATTAATTGCGGCTCCAGATGGGAAAATCCTGGGAGCCCAGGCTGTTGGATATAAGGGAGTTGACAAGCGGATTGATGTCCTGGCTACTGCCATTTACAACGGAATGTGGGTGAATGAACTGGAAGCAATTGACCTTGGTTATGCTCCTCCCTATTCGGTTCCCATAGACCCGGTAATTGTTGCAGGAAACGTTCTCGAAAAAAAGATTTCGAGATAACTTAAACAAAACTAAAATTGTGCCGAAAAGAATAGCAGGAGGTGTTGTTGTGCAGCTAAAAAATTGCCACTGGTGCGGAAAAGTCTTTGCCCATGCCACAGACACCGTCTGCCAGGATTGCCGTAAAGAGGAAGAAAAAGATTTTGACAGAGTTTTTGAATACTTAAAAAATAAAAAGAATGCAACTATTGTTGCTGTTCATGAAGAAACTGGGGTTGATAAAAGACGGATAATTAAATTTATCCGCCAGGGGCGATTGTTAACTGCTTCTGGAGAACCATTTGATATATTTGTCGAATGTGAAAAATGCGGTGAACCTATTCGTGAAGGAAGGTTATGCGATAGTTGCGCAAAATCAATCCGCGAGGAACTGGAAAGTTCTTTTAAAAAGGAAAAAGAAACGGAAAAGCCCCGCAGGAAATTTAGGAAATCGGGGCAGATGTATACCGCGGACCGGAGAAACAAAAAGAGCGACTGATTGAAAAAGAGAGGTGAGAGGAATGAGAATTTCTCCCAAGCAATTTGAACAGGTAATGGCTGTTTACCGCAACCAAATGCAAAAAGTACCGGAAAAACAGCAAACCGAGGCCAAGGATTCTTTATCCCTATCAGGAGATGCAAAAGCGGTCAACGAAGTGCGCGATCTTTTGAAATACATTCCCGAAGTACGCCAGGAAAGAATAGATGAACTAAAAAAAGCAATAGAAAACGGTGAATACAAAGTAGATGGGCAGAAGGTTGCGGAAAAAATGCTCCAGCGAATGGCCGTTGACCGCTTCCTGAAAGGGGATGACTGAGGGAGGTTAGAAAATGAAGGCTGCATTTAAGGAACTTGATTCCCTTCTGGCACGGGAAAAAGAATTGTACCGGGAACTTGTTGAGCTGGCTAAAACCAAACAGGAACGATTAGTCCAGAATGACCTGGAGGGTATTGGAACCGCTGTTGCCGACGAGGAAACAATCCTGAATAAAATTGCCGGGGAAGAAGAAAAGCGAAAAGACTTACTGGGACAGCTTGAAGGAGAAGAAAAATCCTTTTCTGAACTCTGTGGAGAAGCCCCGGAAGATCTGGTGCAGAGCCTGCGGGAAACCCGGGAGGGTTTGCTCCTGGTCCTGGAAGAACTCTGGGAGGTTAATGAAACCAATAACCGGCTGATCCAGGACTCCCTGGAATTTAACAATAACCTGGTTAATTCCCTGGCAAAAATAAGGGGCAGCAGTACCTACAGCAAGGAAGGAAGCCGGGAAGAAACCCGATCTTTCCTCGATAAGAGAGCCTAGGAGGACTTGTTATGAGCAATTTTGCTATATTTCAAACAGGGCTGCGCAGTCTGCGGGCCCACCAGCAGGCTCTGGATACTACAGCCCATAATATCGCCAATGCCAATACTCCGGGGTATGCCCGCCAGCGGGCCGAAATGAGGACCCATCACCCCATGGCAATGCCTGCCATGAATAACAACGGCCAGGCGGGCCAAATGGGAACGGGAGTCCATATTACCGAAATTTACCAGATCCGGGATTATTTCCTGGACCAGCAGGTCAGGCATGAATTAAGTTTGCAAGGAACCTGGGATGGAGAGGCAAAGATACTTACCAGGATTGAAGCCTTCTTAAACGAGCCTTCAGACGAGGGTCTTGCGGCGACTTTTTCCCAGTTTTTTAAAGAACTTGAGGCTTTATCCCAGTACCCCGAGAGCACCGCTACCCGCCAGTCGGTAATAGAAAATGCCCGGATGCTGACCGATACCTTTAACCAGATCTACAATCAACTGGGAACATACCGGAAAGATTTAAACGACAGCGTTGAAGCCCGGGTCCTGGAGATAAACACTCTGGCCGAGAGGATAGCCGACCTGAATGGCCAGATTGTCAGGGCCAAGGGTTACGGAGACAAACCCAACGACCTGATGGACCAGCGCCAGTTACTGACCGAAGAACTGGCCGAACTTACTAACATCAGGGTTAAGGAAGATAATTTTGGCAGCTGGAATATCAGCATCGGAGGTTTTCACCTTGTTGAGGCAGATTCGGCCCACGAAATAGAGGCCTATGAAGACGAAGAAAACGACGGCCTGTTTTCCCTGCGTTGGGAACATAACGGCCATCCAGTTACCCTACGGAGCGGGAAAGTAGAAGCTTTAATAAGGGGCAGGGATGAATACACGGGTAATTTCCAGGAACGCCTGAATGAAATTGCTATTACCCTGGCCGAAGAGTTTAATTCTCTTCACCAGGAAGGGCATGGCCTTGATGGCTCCACAGGACATGATTTTTTTCAGGGTGAGGGAGCCGGTGTAATTTCTGTTAATCCCCATATTATTGATAACCGTAGCGCTTTTGCGGCAGCGATAATTGAAGAGGAGGGGGATGTTGATCCCGACCTTGTTCCAGAGGGCAATGCCGATAATATATTCCGGATGCTGGAACTTCGCGATGAGAGAATAATGGAGAACGGGACTGCTACCATGGAAGATTTTTACCGCAGCATCACAACCGAAATCGGAGTCCTGGGTCAGAAAGCCGACCGCATGGGCCATAACCAGGATAACCTGGTGAGTAACATTAAGAAAAAGCGGGAAGAGGTTTCAGGAGTGTCCCTGGATGAAGAAATGGGGAACATGATCCGTTTTCAGCACGGCTATAACGCCGCTTCGCGGTTAATAAGCAGAATGGATGAGATGATGGATTCGCTGATAGCAATGGTCCGCTAGGAGGGGAGTGAAGAAAAATGAGGGTAACAGACCGAATGATGTCCATGAATTTATCCCAGCACCTGCACAACAGTATGCGAAGGATGGATAAATTTTACGACCAGCTTTCCACGGGCAAGAAATTTTCCCGGCCTTCTGAAGATCCAATGGGAGCCCTTTTTTCCATGCGGGCCCGCAATGATATTGAAATCAATGACCAGTTCCGCAAAAATGTGGAATCAGCTGAGGACTGGCTAAATAATACAGATAACCTGCTGGATAACCTGGGCAAGATTGCCCATCGGACCAGTGAACTCATGGTCCAGGCTGCCAATGAAACCTATGAGCAGACGAGCTTTGATTCGATAGCCAAAGAAGTAGAAGAGCTCAGAGAGGGTTTATTAGAGCTTGCCAATACTCGTTTTGGCGACCGCTATATTTTCAGCGGGCAAAGGACCCAGTCACCTGCCTACGAGAGAGTTATTGACACGGGTACCGGCGAGGTATCTTTCAATTACCTGGGAGATGACGGAGGAATTACCTTCCGCCTGGCTCCGGGAGCAGAGGTATCCATTAACCTGAATGGAGAGGAGGTTTTCCAGCCGTTTTTTGATATTCTGGGGAATTTCATGGAGAACCTTTCCAACGGGGATTCCCAGGCCATATCCCAGGACGATAAAGCAGCTATTAATCAGCAGATGGATAATTTCCTCGCCCAAAGGGCTGAAGTAGGAGCCCTGGGAAGAAGGATGGAACTTTCCAAAGAAAGACTTTTGGACCAGGAGGTTCACCTCCGTAAATCCCTGGCTGATGCAGAATCAGTTGATATTCCCAAAGTTATTGCCGAACTCAACATGGAAGAAAATGTGTACCGTTCCGCCCTGGCTGCAGGAGCAAGAATTGTCCAGCCCAGTTTGATTGACTTCTTGAGGTAGCAACCATGAATGTCATGAATAGACCGGTGATGCTTGCTATCAATATTACCTGGGGTCGGATTGATGTTGACTACAGACCATCTCAACAAGACATTGACGTGTTTGATGCTCATTCCGGGGCTAAATACTGGGCAGATTATTCCCAAAAAAAGGGGATAGAAGGAATAGGAGAAATAGCCAGCAGGGGGTACCGGTTGGGCAGGATTGAAACAGGGCACACCCTGGCTGATGAGGCCAGGATTGCTTCTCAACCCCCTACCTACCGGGTGGGTGTAGGCTTTATGCGGGGGCCAGAAATTAATATTGAAGAAAACAGGTTAAGTTTGAATATTGTGCCTCGCGGAGGGCACATCAATGTTTTAAGATGAAGGAGTGGTTTCCTTGAAACTGGAAACAACGAGATTTGGCGAGTTTGAGGTTCCCGAGGATGAAATTCTGGAATTTCCAGAAGGCTTGATTGGTTTTGAAAAGGAAAGGCGGTTTGTCCTCCTGCCAACCCAGGAAAAATCGCCCTTTTTCTGGCTCCAGTCGGTGGACGATCCCGACCTTGCTTTTATTGTCAGCGAACCCTGGGGGCTGGTTGAGGATTATGAATTTCAACTGCCCCAGGAAAGTAAAAAGAAACTGGATGTAAAAGAAGAAAAAGACCTCCGGGTTTTATGCCTGGTGGTAATCCCGGAAGATCCCCAGAAAACCACCATGAATTTAAAAGGTCCCCTGGTATTGAACTTACCCCAGCGGACTGGGAAACAGGTAATTATCAATGAAAATTTCAGTACAAAGCACCCCATATTTAAAGAAGCTTCGGCCTCGGCTTAGGGGGTGAAGAATTGTTAGTTCTTACCCGAAAAAAAGGTGAAAAGATTGTAATTGGAGATAACATTGTCCTTACAGTGGTTGATATTAAAGGGGATCAGGTTCAACTGGGGATCGAAGCACCAAGAGATATCCCGGTGCACCGGGAAGAAGTATACAAGGAAATCCAGGAAGAAAATATCAAGGCCAGAAAAACTGAAAGGGTTAACCTGGAAAGCATTCAAAAACTCATGGAAAAGAAGAAGGGAGAATAAGCAAAAAATTGGAGTTAAGGCTTGGAGAAAAGATTTAAAGTCCGAAAATGACCTAAAATGAGAATTAAAAGGGAACAAATAAATTCCGAATAATTGGGTGAAAGGAATAATTCAGCGACTTTTCCTCTGTTCTCTTAGAAGAACCGAGGAATGGTTTCTGAAAGAGGAGAGTCTTCCGGCCGGGACTTTCTTCAAAAAGAGCCAAAAAAGCCGCAAGGAAGCGGTAAAAAACTATCACGGAGGAGTGTTTACTAATGAGAATTAATCAGAACATCGCTGCGATTAACGCGTGGCGAAACCTTGGAATGACTGACAGGGCTATGGGAAAAACAATGGAGAAGCTTTCCTCGGGACTCAGGATCAATAGGGCAGCTGATGATGCAGCAGGGCTTGCTATCAGCGAGAGGATGCGGAGCCAGGTAAATGGACTTGACAGAGCAGTATCTAACGCACAAGATGGTATTTCTCTTATCCAAACAGCTGAAGGAGCGCTGGATGAGACCCACGCTGCTCTCCATCGGGTTCGGGAGTTGACAATCCAGGCTGCGAACGAAGTTAATGAAGGTGGAGATGTTTCTAAAATTCAAGATGAAGTAAGTCAGCTCCTTACAGAAATTGATAGAATTGCGGAAACAACAGAATTTAATACCAAAAACCTTTTAGATTTTGCGGTTGATGGTGATGGGAATCTTGAGGGAAACGAATTAACCCTTCAGATAGGCGCTAACGAAGGGCAAACCATGCAGATTACCCTGCAAAATATGGGTTCCGAACATTTGGCTGTGTTTGATGGTGAGCCAGGAGATGGAGACTTGGCTCATTTAGGAGCAATTGATTTAACTGCAACTGTCCACGAAGGTGAGGATACTGATATTACTTTTGAAGAGGTAATTGAAGCCATCGATACTGCAATTGATGAAGTATCCTCCTTCCGCTCGGAACTCGGTTCTTACCAGAACCGCCTGGAGCATACCATCAATAATCTTGAAGTAGCCAGCGAGAACCTCACTGCTGCTGAATCCAGGATTCGGGATGCGGATATGGCCGCAGAAATGATGTCTATGACTCGCCACCAGATAATGACCCAGGCTGGAACTGCAATGTTGGCCCAGGCCAACATGAGGCCCCAGAGCGTACTGCAGCTTTTGGGCTAAATTAAAGAGGTAATAGGCCGGTCGGGTTTTACCGGCCGGCTTTTCCTTTTTAATTTTAAGGAGGTGGAGCTATGAAGATCAATGACCTGCCGCCTCTCCGGCCTGATACAGGGCAGTATGCTCCCCGGATAGAAACGGGTTTTGAATCCGGGGATGGGAGAACGCGGGGGAAGACCGTGGAAGAAGTACAAAAAGCAGCTAACCAGGACCTGGAACAGCGGGTCCAGGAAGAAGTTGATGATTTTAACGAAACTGTAGAGAGTTTTATGGTCCGGGATCTCAAGTTCCAGCTTCACCGGGATTCCGACCGCCTGTTTGTCCAGGTGATAGATGTTATTCATGACGAAGTGGTTAGCGAAATGCCACCGGAAGAATTTCTGGATATGGTTGCCAAGATCCAGGATATGGTGGGTATAATATTGGACGAATTGGTTTAAGGGGGGCTTAAAATGGAAGGCACAATGAGCATCCGAGGTATGGCATCTGGTATGGATATTGACAATATTGTTGAGCAGTTAATTCAACTGGAGCGGCGGCCAATCCGCCAGCAGGAAGCCCACATAAGCGGATACCAGCAAAGCCAGAAAGCATGGCAGGATATTAACAGCCAGCTATATAATCTCCGCCAGGCCAACCAGGGTTTGCTCGACCTGCGTGATTCCAGGGTGGCATTTTCCAACCATGAAGAAGTTTTAACAGCTGATGCCACCACCCAAGCCCAGGAAGGTAATTACAATATCAATGTGCTGGCTCTGGCCCAGAACCTGATTATTTCATCCGAAAATGCTCTTGACTCAGAACCGGGAGTTAGCGGAAGCTTCACCATAAACGGGGCTGAAGTGTCAATTGAAGAGGGCGACACCCTTTATCAGATTAGGGATGCAATTAATCACGCCCAGGAAGGGGTCAGGGCCAGCATTGTAAGTAACCACCTGGTTTTGGAAGACCAGGCCGGGGCAGGAATTGAATTCGGGGGAGATACCGATATTCTCCAGGAACTTGAATTGATCACTGGAGAAGGTGATTTTTCTCGGGTACTGCAGGAACAGCAGGACGCCCAGGTTGAGATTAATGGGCTCCTTGTGGAATCGACTTCAAACGTTCTTGATGATGCTATTGAAGGGGTAACCATTGATTTAAAACGTGTCGGGCAGAGTGAACTTAATGTTGGAGAAGATATTGACAGCCAGGTGGAGGCAGTCCAGGAATTCGTCGACGCCTATAACAAGGCTGCTTCCCAGATGAGCCAGATGGCTGGGAGAGATGGTCAGCTCCAGGGGGATACTCTCCTAAACCGCCTGCGGAGCAATGTCCGAACCCAGATAATGAATCCTGTTGGCGATGGAGAAATCAATTACGGGATCAATCACCTGGGTAGCCTGGGGATCAATATCGACTGGCAGACCGGGCAGATGTCCCTGGATGAAACTGAATTGAGGAATGCCCTGGAGGAAAACTCGGAAGCTGTGAGAAACCTGTTCCAGGCCAGAGAAGAATATGAGGGCTTCCAGGGAGTAGGACAGCGCCTGGAGGGGCTCCTGCACAGGACCCTGCGCAGTGGCGATGGTTCTATAACCATGCGCGAGAGGTATTATGACCAGAGCATAGAACGAGCCCAGGACAGGATTGCAACCCTGGAGCGNAGNGTTGAACAAACAAGAGCAAGGTTGATTAGACAATTCGGGGCTATGGAAAATGCAATTGGGACCATGAACAGCCAGAGTATGTGGTTATCCCAGCAAATCGACCAGATGGGCATCTAAAAGGATAATAGCAGTATTAACAGGGGGAATGGACATGCACGCCAATCCTTATCAAAAATATAAAAAGAACCAGGTTGAAATGGCTTCGCCTGCTGAACTAACTTTACTTTGTTTCAAGGGTTCAATTAAGAATCTAAAACAGCTCGTTGATAACTGGGAAGAGAAAAAACCAGAGGAAATCCACGAAAAACTTTTAAAAGTTCAGGCCATCCTGGAAGAATTAATTTTTGGACTCAACGAACAGGCTGGTGAAGTGGTGAATCACCTGGCCAGTCTCTATGATTACATGCAGAGGAGACTCGTGGAAGCAAATGTGAAAAAAGATCCTGAGATAATTAAGGAAGTCCTGGATATGTTCGAGGAGCTCAAAGATACCTGGGAAGAGGCCATGGTCAACCAGGTTCCTGCTGCAGCCTCTTCAGCAAGGGAAGGGTGAATAAACAAGTGACTGCTTTGTTAAAACTTTATCAAAAACTTTTCGATTTAACCCGCCAGGAACACGAGGTAATCCAGGAAAACAGATTTGAAAAACTAGGGGAAATTTTGCAGGACAAACAGGAAACCATTTATTTAATTAACCGCCATCCCGAAGCTAAAAAGGGCCCAGAAAAAGAGAAAATTTTGCAAATAATGACTGAAATTAAAAAGCTTGGAGATAGCAACCTTGAAGTTTTACAGGAAGAGATAAAAGTTACGGGGGAAAAACTTGAAAAATTAAATTTAGGCTGGCAGAATTTGCAAAACTACAGCAATTCTTCCCAGGGGCAGCCATCGATAATAGACCGCAGAGGATAATTTGAAAGGCGGAAAAACTTATGAAGGAAATAACTTTAATCCAGAAAGAAATAATCCGGTTGCTACAGAAAAAGGGAGCAACTTACGCTCATCCCCTGAAATCAAAAGACCTGGGGGCGAAGTTAAATGTAACCCCCTCCTATATAAGAGAACAGGCCAAGGTTCTGGAAAAAAAAGGAGTTATCGCCGTCCGAAGAGGTCCAGGAGGCGGGTATTTTTTCCTGTCCGAGGATTATAAAGACCTGAGCCTTTAAAAAAGGATCGGCTAACCAGTAGTCGGTCCTTTTTAAAATAGTTCCGGTGGGAGGGAGCAAGGTGGAAAAACAACAACTAAAAGCAAGAGCATCAGGAATTAAAAAAGAATTAAAGGAATTAATCCAACAGGGAAAAAACACGGAAGCCCTGCAGTTATTTAATAAAAATATTGACCTGCTTCAGGTCGATATCGAAATGTTTTCGATTGCTGCCGTGATTTTTATTTCCCAGATGAAGCTTGAAGAAGCCACCGAAGTGATTTTAAGTGGACTTAAACTTGACCCTGAAAACTTTGATCTCCTGTTTAATTTGGGATATGTTCATGAGTTGAAAGGAGAGCTCTTCCACGCCTGGAACCTGTTTCGCCAGGCCGAATACTCAGCAGAAACAGCCAGCCAGAAAAGAGACCTGGAGATAGTAATTGGTGAACTTAACAAGAAATTCAGCTATGGAACTGTATTTGAAGAGGATAAATTTTTGATTGAAATTATTGGCGGGAAACAACGCTTTCCCCTGGCCTATAAGCTTGATCATCTCCGGGAAAGAAAAAAACTTCTGGATGTAATAATGGAAAATATTCTGGAAGGTGTTAACTCTATAGTGGAAATTGAATATGGTCCCGGGATTATTTCCAGGACCCTGGCCCGTTGTGGATTTGACGTGCAAAGCTTTGACTCTAAAACCCTGAATTTCCTTGGAGCTTTGGGACTGGAAATGGGGGAAAAACTCCGCCAGAGGGACAGGCTTGACCTGCATCCGTTTACAAAATTTGAAATTAACG
>SL_3KL_010_SEDDRAFT_10000676_pt1 | contig 29074 bp, 20 predicted proteins | sample SodLakKL_010_SED_2_FD_10381 | JGI IMG/M metagenome (IMG submission 10381)
GTTGGCTGGTGACCCCACCCGACTTTGACCCACAAAAAAAATATCCCCTTATTCTTGAAATACATGGTGGCCCCTTTGCCAGCTACGGCGATGTTTTTGCTTCCGAAATCCAGATGTTTGCTGCGGCAGGTTATGTGGTGCTGTATGCCAACCCCCGCGGAAGCACAGGATATGGCCAGGACTTTGCAAACCTTATCCATCACAACTACCCGGGAAATGATTATGACGATCTGATGTCAGGCGTGGATGCCGTCATCGAAAAGGGGTTCATTGATACAGAAAACCTTTTTGTAACCGGAGGCAGTGGTGGAGGAGTCCTTACAGCATGGATCACATCCAAAACCGATCGTTTCAGAGCCGCAGTGGTTTCAAAACCAGTTATCAATTGGTATAGCTTTGTTTTATACGCCGACCTGCCCGTGTTTTTTTACAAATACTGGTTCCCCGCCAAACCCTGGGAAGCCCCCGAACACTACATGGAACGCTCACCCCTGGCACACGTTGATAATGTAACAACCCCTACCCTTTTGCTAACCGGGGAACAAGATTACCGCACACCCATTGCAGAATCGGAACAGTATTATACAGCATTGAAACTACAGGGTGTTGAAACAGCATTGGTAAGAATTCCAAACTCTTCACACAGCATGGAAAACAGGCCTAGTATGCTGGTGGCCAAACTGGCCTCTATTCTGGGCTGGTTTGAGCAGTACAGGCAAGATTAAATTTGAAGGCTCCCGGTCCCGCCAAAACACAATAAACGTAAAATCATGTTCCGTATGTTTATGTCAAACCTAATTTTTCTGTACATTTGAAAATAAAAACAGTTATCTGCTTGCCAAAAACAAAATGGGCAATGGCAAGCATAAAATTATAAAAAGATAAATCACATGATTGTAGTAACAGGTGCGGCCGGATTTATAGGAAGTTGCCTTGTAAATAAACTCAACAATAAAGGATTTAAGGACATTGTGGTGGTGGACAATTTTACCCACACAGCAAAGAACTTAAACCTGGAGAATAAAATTTACAGGCAAAAAGTAGACAGGAATGTTTTTTTTGAGTGGCTGAAAGAAAACCACAAAAAGGTAAACTTTGTATTTCACCTGGGTGCCCGAACCGACACCACGGAATTTGATAAACGGATTTTTGATCACCTCAACCTGAATTACTCCAAGCAGATGTGGCAGTCGTGTGTGGAATACGACCTGCCACTGATATATGCATCTTCAGCAGCCACTTATGGCGACGGCTCTCTTGGATATGATGACTCACACGACAAACCCGAAAAACTGCAACCCCTAAACCCCTACGGAGAGAGCAAAAATGAATTTGACAAATGGGCTTTGAAGCAGGAAACAAAACCTTATTTCTGGGCAGGACTGAAATTCTTCAATGTTTACGGCCCCAATGAATACCACAAAAGCAGAATGGCTTCGGTGGTTTTTCATGCCTACAACCAAATAAAGGAAACCGGCAAGATGAAACTTTTCCGTTCGCACAAAGAAGGTTATAAAGACGGAGAGCAGCTCAGGGACTTTGTATATGTGAAAGATGTAATCAATATTTGCTTTTATCTGATGCTTAGAAAGCGTGATCCAGGGCTGTATAACCTGGGAACCGGAAAGGCACGTACCTTTTACGACCTGGCCAAAGCCACCTTTATGGCCATGAATAAAAAGCCGGTGATAGAATTTATGGATACCCCCGAAGATATTCGCGACAAGTACCAGTATTTTACCCAAGCCAACATGGAAAAACTCCACTCCATTGGATACAGTGCACCCTTTCATACCCTGGAACAAGGAATCACTGATTATGTGCAAGGCTATTTGGTGGCAGGCACAAGGTATTAAAATTACCGTATAAGTGCATCAACCAGAAGTGTGTCCAAGGTAATTCTTAACAAAGCTCACCAACTCGGGGAAAAAATCGGAAAAATCATCTTTGAATCCATCATAGTGCTTTTTCAAGTCTTCCACAGCATTTTCCATACCTGAGTTGAAAGGCGTTCGCCTGGCCATTCCCTCCATGTGTTTTTGCAAACTGTTTAAGTCAGAATAATTGACCAGCCAGTTGGATCCTATCATGATAGGAAGAATAAACTTTGCTCGGTTGGGAAGCATGATATAGTTTTTCAGCAAAACATTGTAAGCACTTTGCACAAAGGCATCTATGGGTTCAGGGCTGTAGTCAGTCCAGTTGCGGGCCAGGAAATGGTCGTAATACATATCAACCACCACACCTGAATAATGGCGATAAACGTCGCGAATCCGATCTTTGCTTCGCGACACATAGGGGTGGCTGTCAGTATAGGCATCTATCTTCCGGTGAAGACGAATCCCTTTTACCACCCCGGGGGAATATTTTTCTATTTGGCGCCCCTTCACCATATCAGCAATAAAGTTGCCCAGTATCAGGTTCTCATCTTTTCCGGATAAATATATATGGGCCAGAAAATTCATTGAAAAACAAGGGTGTTTTAATGGTGAAACAGTACAAAAAAAAGTTTGCACTCCCCCGATTATGTTGTGATAAAGAAGATGCATCACCCAAACACATTCTTACAGTTTCACAAGGGTTGTTTAACACTTCTTATTTGATATTATTTAAAGAACCACAATATACGGAAAATATTGTAATGCCAACTGTTTCCATGAAACATTTTTCTAGTTTTAAAAAAAGGTCTTCAAGGCTATTTAAACCCGTTCTAAACAGCTTTTACAACCCTTGATATTTTAGCAGCTATCGGATTATTTTTGTTAGATTTGCAACCAACTTGCAATTATTGTCAAAACAAATTAACCGATAAAAAATATCACCCTTATGCAAAAACAACTTTTATTGGGCGATGAAGCCATTGCCCAGGGAGCAATAGATGCCGGTCTTTCAGGGATATACGCCTATCCAGGCACTCCATCCACCGAAATCACCGAGTATGTTCGCACCAGCCGAGAAGCCAAAGAAAAAAATATTGTAGCAACCTGGACCTCCAATGAGAAAACATCCGCCGAGACAGCACTGGGGATGAGCTACGCTGGCAAAAGAACCATGGTATGCATGAAGCATGTGGGGCTCAATGTAGCGGCAGATGCATTCATCAATTCATCCATCACCGGGGTAAACGGAGGTATCGTGTTTGTGGTAGCCGATGACCCCTCCATGCACTCTTCACAAAATGAGCAGGATTCCCGATTTTACGGTAAATTTGCGATGGTCCCGATTTTGGAGCCATCAGACCAGCAGGAGTGTTATGACATGGTGCACGAAGCTTTTGACCTGAGTGAAAAATACAGTATCCCCGTGATGATACGCATCACTACACGCCTGGCCCATTCGCGTGCCGGGGTAGCCAGAAAAGAACCCAGGGCACAAAACCAGAACAAACTGCCTGAAAACCTTAAGCAGTTTATTTTGCTGCCGGCCATCGCCAGAAAACAATACAAAAAACTATTGGAAGCCCAGCCAGGTTTTGAAAATGAATCGGAAGGCTCACCTTACAATGTGCTTACGGAAGGTAAAGATACAAGTATGGGTATTATAGCATGTGGTTTGGCTTACAACTACCTCATGGAAAATTACCCCGACCGTAAATTACCATATCCCGTCCTTAAAATTTCTCAATACCCCATCCCGCGTAAAAAGGTAGAACAGCTTTACAGCCAGTGTGATAAAATCCTGGTGCTGGAAGAGGGCTATCCGATTGTAGAAGAAATGATGCGCGGATTCCTCAACCAGGGTAAAGAAATCAAGGGTCGTTTGGACGGTACCATTCCCCGCGATGGTGAACTCAACCCTGCAATTGTGGCTGAAGCCCTGGGCTTTGAGATACCCAAACCCAGAGAAATACCCTCTCTGGTAGCATCCAGGCCACCCTCATTGTGCAAAGGCTGTCCCCATATCGACAGTTTTGCCGGACTCAATGAAGCCCTTGAGAAATATGGGAAAGGACGTGTATTCTCGGATATCGGATGCTACACCCTGGGAGCATTGCCACCCTATAATGCCATCAACTCCTGTGTGGATATGGGAGCCTCCATTACCATGGCCAAGGGTGCTGCCGATGCCGGAATGAATCCAGCAGTAGCAGTAATTGGTGATAGCACATTCACCCACTCAGGCATTACCGGATTGCTGGATGCTGTTAATGATAAATCCAACATCACGGTCATTATACTTGACAATGCAACGACAGGAATGACTGGTGGACAACCTTCTTCTGCATTGGGTAAAATTGAAGAGATATGCAAAGGAGTGGGCGTGGAAGAAGAGCATATAAGGGTAATCAAGCCCCTGCCCAAGCGCCATGATGAGAACTATAACATCATGAAAGAGGAACTCGAATATGACGGAGTAAGTGTTATTATCCCAAGGCGTGAGTGTATTCAAACCCTGAACAAACGAATGCGCGACAAATTCAAAGCAAAAGAAAAGGCCAAAGCCGAAAAATCCTAATCCTGTACCTGTTAGCTTTACATATTTATTATCACAACAAATAAAAGTACATCATAATGAAAAAAGACATTATATTAGCCGGTGTGGGTGGACAAGGCATTCTTTCCATCGCAGCCATCATTGGCCATGCAGCAGTTGAATCGGGGCTTTACCTCAAACAAGCTGAAGTACATGGCATGAGCCAGCGGGGTGGTGATGTGCAAAGCAACCTGCGCCTGTCAGACAAACCCATTGCCTCCGACCTGATCCCCCATAATAAAGCCGACATGATTCTCTCAGTTGAACCCATGGAGTCGCTCAGGTATCTGCCCTACCTCAACCCTGAGGGATGGCTAATCACCAACACCAAACCTTTTGTAAACATTCCCAACTATCCTCCCCAGGAAGATGTGATGAAAGAGGTTAAAAAACAACCCCGCAACATTGCACTGGATGCCGAGTCGATTGCCTCCGAACTGGGAACAACCAAAGCTGCCAACATCGTTATGTTGGGTGCTGCATCACCATTCCTCGACCTGGATTATGAAAAAATAAAGACAGCCATTCAATTCTTCTTCGGCAAAAAAGGCCAGGACCTTGTTGACCTAAACATCAAAGCGCTTGAAGCAGGCAGAGCCTTTGCCAAAGAAAATATGAACTGATAAAGAACGTGAAAAAATGATAAAAAAAACCGGTACAAACTATTTTCAATATTTTTGTATCGGTTTTTTGTTTTCTAAACCTGCTATGAACAAGCGAAGAAGAGCAATTCAGCCCAAATAATTTCCATTGAAACTTGCATGAGCAGCGAGCGTTCAAAAAAGAAGATAAAAGCAAGGTCATGCAAGTTCCATTAGCCCAATGAGTTAAACAAATTATTTTCGAATAAAACCTTGTAAAATTGAATGATATTCAGCTGCTTTGCCTGCTTTAAACAAAACCCAAATCAATGCTGTTATCAAAGTAACATTTAACTCCTTATAATATAACTTTTTTTCTGCTCTTAAATCCAAATAGTATAAACCCATTAAATATGATAACAAATAACTTCATATCAAGACACAACGGACCCCGCCAGGAGGATATCCGCAAAATGATTGAAAAAATTGGCGTTTCTTCAGTTGATGAGCTGATGGATCAAACCGTACCCAAGGCCATTCGACTGCAAAAACCCCTTGACCTGGAACAAGGCCTCAATGAATACGAGTACATCAACCACCTCAGGACCATTGGAGCCAAAAACAAAATATACAAATCATATATCGGTATGGGGTACTACAATACCATTACCCCCGGAGTAATTCAACGAAACATTCTGGAAAACCCCGGCTGGTATACGGCCTATACCCCTTATCAGGCAGAAATATCACAGGGACGCCTGGAAGGTTTGCTGAACTTCCAAACCGTTGTGAGCGACCTCACGGCTATGGAATTAGCCAATGCTTCCTTGCTGGATGAGGCAACAGCCGCTGCAGAAGCAATGATAATGCTTTATAACGCCAGGCCGCGCAAAGCCCAAAAAGAGGGTGTAAATAAATTCTTCGTTTCTCACCGATCTTTGCCCCAAACCATTGATGTGCTTCTAAACCGTGCTGAACCCCTGGGCATTGAACTGGTAATTGACGATTGTGACATCGTTAATTTTGACGAAAATTTTTTTGGAGCCCTGGTACAATACCCCGACGAAAGAGGCAAAGTAACTAATTATAAACCTTTTGTGGAGAAGGTAAAAGCCGTCGATGCCAAGCTGGTTGTAGCCGCTGATCTTCTCAGCCTGACGATGCTCACACCTCCCGGGGAATGGGGGGCAGATGTGGTGGTTGGTTCATCCCAACGATTGGGAATACCCATGGGGTATGGAGGCCCGCATGCAGGCTACTTTGCCACCTCCGAAGAGTTCAAACGCCAGATTCCCGGCCGCATCATCGGGGTTTCTGTTGACAGAAACGGGGCGCCCGCCTTGCGCATGGCCCTCCAAACCCGCGAACAACATATCAAACGTGAAAGAGCCACTTCAAACATATGTACAGCCCAGGCTCTGCTGGCTGTGATGTCAGGTATGTATGCTGTTTACCACGGCCCCGAAGGGTTGAAAAAAATGGCAAGGCACATGAATATATTAACCGGTGTACTGGCCCAGGAGATTGAAAAATATGGCTACAAGCAGGTAAATAATCACTTCTTTGACACCCTGCAAATTGAACTACCAGAAAGTGTGTATGGCGACAACATCAAGCAGATTGCCGAATCACGCAACATGAATTTCCGCATCATCGATGAAAAGAACATCGGCATTAGCCTGGATGAAACCACCTCACTGGAAGATGTTAACACCATCCTGGAGGTTTTTGCCACAGCTAACCAAAAGAATTTCAGCAAGTTTATATGTGACCCTGCAGAATGTGAAAAAATCACCACCGTACCTGCTGAACTAAGCCGCCAGTCAGCCTTCCTGGAGCAGTCGGTTTTCAACGCTTACCATTCAGAAACCGAGATGATGCGTTACCTGAAGAAACTTGAAAACAGGGATTTGGCGCTTAACCGAACCATGATACCCCTGGGTAGCTGTACCATGAAACTCAATGCAGCAGCTGAGCTGTTTCACCTAAGCTGGCCCGAATTTTCGTCCATTCATCCCTTTGTACCTGATGACCAGGCCGAAGGTTACCTGGAGCTTATCCGTGATCTGGAAAAATATTTATGTGAAATCACAGGCTTTGCCGCCCACACCTTTATGCCCAACTCAGGAGCATCCGGGGAGTATACCGGACTGGCAACCATTCAGGCCTATCACAAAAGCCGGGGTGAAGAACACCGCAATGTGACCCTAATCCCCTCTTCAGCCCATGGCACCAACCCTGCCAGCGCTGTTATGGCCGGCACAAAAGTAGTTGTTGTTAAGTGCGATGACAGGGGCAATATCGATATTGAAGATCTGAAAAATAAAGCCGAAAAGCATAAGGATAACCTTGCAGCTATCATGGTTACCTATCCTTCAACCCATGGTGTTTTTGAGGAGCATATCCTCGAGGTAACAAAAATTGTTCACGACCATGGCGGCCAGGTTTACATGGATGGAGCCAACATGAACGCACAGGTTGGGCTTACCAACCCGGCCATTTGCGGAGCTGATGTTTGCCACCTGAACTTGCACAAAACCTTTGCTATACCCCATGGTGGTGGTGGTCCGGGTGTTGGGCCCATTGGTGTGGCCGAGCACCTGGTAAAGTTTCTCCCCAACCATGTCATGACCAAAACTGGCGGTGAACAGGGAATACACGCCATTGCATCAGCACCTTACGGAAGTGCATTTATACTGCCCATTACCTATGGATATATTAAACTGCTGGGCGAAGCCGGCCTGACAGAAGCTACCAAAATAGCCATCCTCAACGCCAACTACATCAAAACATCGCTTGAGGACCACTATAAGATTCTTTATACCGGGGAAAACGGCTGGTCGGCCCATGAATTAATACTGGATTGCAACCCGTTTAAGCGGGCTGTGGGCATTGACGCCATCGACATTGCCAAAAGACTGATGGATTATGGTTTCCATGCTCCTACCGTTGCATTCCCTGTACCAGGAACCCTCATGGTGGAACCCACTGAAAGTGAACCCCTTTCCGAGCTTGACAGATTTATTGAAGCCATGATTGCCATCCGGGAAGAGATTCGTGAGGTAGAAGAGGGTAAAGCTGACAAGGACAACAATGTCATCAAAAATGCGCCCCACACAGCTAAAATGGTTATGACCAGCGACTGGGACAAGCCCTACAGTCGAGAAAAGGCTGCATTCCCCATGCCCTGGTCGGAGGAGATAAAGTACTTTACACCCGTAACCCGCATCGACGATGCCTACGGCGACCGCAACCTGGTATGCACCTGTGAGCCCATTGAATCCTATGCTCAACAGGACTAATAAACAATACCTACTGAAAAAAAGGGAATTCCGGGTTATTGGAATTCCCTTTTTTAGTTTTGAATTAAATATCACCCTGAATACAAAGGATAATGGATAACTAAATGATAGGCTTTTTTTTAAATAAGGTATTATCAAACTTTCACTTATTTATATTCTATCACTGTTACATGGTTAAAATAGTCCCAGTCCTGCAGAACTCATTTTAGGGCCTAAACTTATTGACATAAACATCTCATCATGAAGGCATTGACCTAACAACCCACATTTTGAACTAACTCCGGTAGGAGTGAAATGTTTAGGGTCAAAAAAGTGACCCCAGTATATTAAATCCCATAGGGATGGCACAATTAACAATCACTTCAGGACAATTCATCCATTTTTTACCGGACAACAGTCATATTCTATTATTCGCTCCCTGATTGGATAAAAAAACCCGGAAGCAAAAAGTCCCCGGGTTAGATGTATAATTGCATCAAGTGAAATTATTATTTCAAGATTGTGATTTTGCGTGTAAACAGTTTCTCATTCTGGTAAAGCACAATGAAATAAACTCCTGGTTCAAGCCCATGCAAGTTAAGAGAAATGGATTGAGAGCTTACCTGCACACGTTTTCTCACTCTTCCGTTGACATCCATTAGTTTAATCTCTCCGCTCTCATTTGATGGCAACTCTAGTTGGACCTTACCCGATGCAGGGTTGGGATAACAGGTAATATTTTTTGACGAAGACCAATCAACGGTATTTACACATGATTCAAAAACAACTTTAATGCTATCTGTAGCTGTGCATCCCCATGAGTTGGTAACCAGAACCCATATATCAGTTTCATCCACCTGGTAATCTTCCCAGGCAACCACGATTTCTTCTTCGGTACTACCATTGCTCCAGAGGTAGGAATCATGTTCTCCTGCATGCAAAACCAACGATTCATTTTTACAAATCGTAAAATCACCCCCCAGGTTAACGTCCGGAGAGGGATTCACCTCGATGGTTATGGATTCTGTATGGCTTGTTTCGCCATCTGTAACCATAAGCTCATAGGTAGTGGTTTGTGAAGGAAAGGCCACAGGGTTGGAAACAGAAGCATTGCTTAAACTTGATGCCGGAGCCCATTCAAACACTGGTTGAGAAACCCCGCCATAGAGCATAGCTGAAAGCTGGGAGTGAGCACCTTCACAAATTTGCTGCGGATAGGCAGTAATACTTTCAAAATGCAGAGGCATTTGGGTACATCCAAAACGAGCAGCCCATCCCGGAAAGGTATTTCCACTTCCTGATGAAAAATGAAAAGTAAGTGCACCATGTGTGTTATCCGACACCAGGGTGTCAGGTGATAACTGGCCACACCAGGTACCAAGCAATGGGAAATTGGTATTGGGGCCATCATAAACTTTTAGAAAATCATGCATGCAGTTGTGGCTATCCTCAAGGTAAAACTCCTCGAAAACAAACTCAAGTTGAGAGCCAGGTTGCTCGGGATAAAACGAAACGACATAATTTTCATTGGAAGAATAATTTTCATCTGCCCCTCCCGAATCATAAAATCGTCCCTGACAGGCCAAATATATTGCATCCTCATTAGTGTAATAATCGGGTAGCATTCCAATGGTTACCTCAAGAGGCTCTTCAAAAAGAAACTTGTTGCGGCTGAGTTGCAGGACAAACTCTTCAGCAACTTCCTGGATTGGCTGATATGCCGCCATTACAGCAAGGCTAAAAGAAGCGTTATTTCCGGGCTCTATTTCCTCCAGATTAATATAAGGATCAAGAAACTCCAGACGGTCTGAAAGGGGTACACCTCTTGCTTTGATTGCACCTGTGGCTGCATGCCCGAAATTTTCAACAGCAAAGTGCAATTCAACAATTTCACCAGGATCAAAAATACCATTGTCATTTCCCGTTGTAGAATCATCCATAAACCAAGAGGTTAGCTTTAAATGGGGTGCATGTACCGGGAAATTAAAGTAAGCCATAGACTGTTCCTGCTCATTAAATTCAAAATCCAGTCTGAATTGCACAACATGTTGATCGGGAATATTCTCATCAATATCCACCATGAAAGCCCCTTCAAAAGCAGCTACTTCTCCTTCATCAAAGGAGTGCAGGGTTAAGTTGTTTTCGGATATTTCAACCCAAGGGTCTCCCGAATATAAAGAAACCTCACCATCCAAAACTTCCTGGTTTCCGATGTTTTCGATGTATATATCAAAGGAGAGGGTTTCTCCGAAAGCAGCCGAAGGATCTTGTGCTTCTTGCTGACCTGTAATTGCAAAATCTTTCAGATGTAGGTAGGGGCCATCGGGGGGTACAACGATTATCTCCTCGTTCAGGTATGTTTGTGTATTGAACCCGGTAACTGCCAAAGTTAGCGTATCCGGTTCTTCCAGGGGCTGGCTGAACTCAATAACCGCTTCACCGTTTTGTATTCGGGCAGTACCTAAAATGACCCACTCACCCAGGTTGTTTTCTTTGGTCAGGGCGGCCATTGCACCTTCATGCTCTGACTGAATGGCAAAAGCAGTGGCCCCTATAACTAATTCAGGATTATAAGAGAGATTGATGGGTTGGGGGGCTTTTGTTCTAACTTTCATGGAGGGATCTCCAAAAAGGATCCAGGTTTTGTGATTCACAGCCCCGGTATTACCGTGAGCAGCTATCATAGCCATACTTCCATTGACAGAGATCCCCCCGAAAGTTCGCTTCACATGATTTCGCTGCTCCACCAGAATCGTAACCATTTCATCCTGCGCAGTCATGGGAGGAACCCAGTCCTGTGAAATAGAAGACATAAATACTCCTACAGCCCCTGAAGGTTCGCCTTGGTGCGTGGCCCGCATCCATGATTCGGCAAAACACTCCTGGCCAGAGAAGTCCCCATTCAAACAGGCTACTGACCAGATGAAAGGTAGCTCTCCTGAATTTTCCAAAGACTCCACATCAGATATATTGTAACCTGCCACACTCCATTCAGTGGCCAAACCGTGATTGCAGTAATTGATTATGCCCACCCCTTCGTTGATGCGTTGAGATATCTTTTGTGCAGAAGTATTAGGTAATCCGGGCACATCACCGTCATACTCACGGTATACAATATCATAGGTAAAGTTTAAAAGTGAATCACGGATAAAATCCATATGTTCATAATCCGATTCTCCATAATGTCCTCCTCCTGCACCTTCATTGCGAGCAATTCCCAACCCCCTTGACAACCACTGATCCTCAGCAGTTAGCTCTCTCTCATAATGAATTACCTTTTGCACCTGTGTTTGCACCTGCTCTATCGTGGTGGCTGAAAAACGGCCTACGATAACCTCATTGTAGGCATCATTCCCTTCCAAAAACCCATACCAGCTATCAGAGTGACCAGTTTCATACTCACCCGCAATCTCAAACTCATACGAAGGGATTTGATCCGGAGCATCCCCCACCAACAACAAGAAAGCAAAGTCGTCGTGCTCCTGGTAATACTCCGAAACAAAGCTTTTAATTTCAGCGGGTGCAGAGCCAGCTTCTGATACAGGAACCATTTTGGTTTTGCGGCCTGTGGTCCGCTTCCACTTAACAAAAGGTTCCATGCTTTCCATAAACTCATCATAGCAAATTATAAGTAACGACCCTTCTTCATTTGCCAGAGGATAGGATTTTAGAAATGCGTCTCCATTGAAAAAAAAGTTACTGTAAATAGTTTCAAACTCCCGGGTCACCGTAGTAAAATTTCCACCCCTTTCAAGAATATTGTCACCTTTACCACCAGTGGGGATAAGTTCTATCTCAAGACTTGAAACAACCCTTAACACTTTTGTTACCGGGTTATATTGCACAGGATAAACAAACAGGTTTTGTCCACGGACATCTCTCATTATATAGGGTTGTGACATTTCTGTTGTTTTTCCAGGCCAAAACTCATCCACCTCATACTCCTCTGCGTAAACCCAGGGGACATCTGAAGGTTGAATTTTTTTAGAAAAATGTCCTTTAGATGGAGCAATATCCACATCATGAAACTCCTCATAGTTGAAATCAAGCACCTTTGCTTCCATATTTTTTTTATCGGGCACAATGAAGGGTAAAACCAGCCTTGGGATATCGGGCAACCCCTTCTTTGTTACTGGGGTGGCACCTTTTACATCAACAACAACAGCCTCACCCTTGGGAGTTCTCACTTTTCTTTTTTCAAATCCATTAAGGGTTATCTTAATGCGTTCATTTCCAAGCTGTCTATTCAACAGTGTTTTTTCTACACCGGGCATCTCTTCCTGGCAAAAATAGATGCGTTCAACAGCACACAAACTTGTCCAAAAAAACAACAAAATGACAACCCACAAGAATCTTCCTGACAACATGATCAATATTTTTAATGGTGTAATAAAAAGGGGCTGATTGAAATTTTGCTACTACCCGGATCCATTCACCCGGTTTACCAGCTTTTTTTAATCAGCCCCTGTTATAATTATCTTAAATCAATGAGAGACAATAACTCTTTGTGTAACAGATACATTATCCCCTGTTATCTTTAGCAGGTAAATACCTGATGGAATATCCTGCAAATTTAAAGTGGTCCGATGTCCGTCCACCTGAACAGTTTTAACAGTATTACCACCAATATCAAGAAGGGCTACCTGACTGACAAACTCATCCGCATCAATATGTAATATCCCTGTTGATGGATTGGGATAAACACTAAACACCTTACTCTTCAATTTATCCACAAACACATCGTCGGTTTCCATTGTAACAGAAACGGTAGTATCCTCATCTACTTCAAGTGAATGCTCTGTGACCGGAAAGAAACCCTCTGCCTCTATCGTATAAGTGTAGTTTCCAGGCTCAATATCTGTAAATGTATAGTCACCCGATGGGTTGGTTATTTCTCCAAGTGTAACAACTGCATCCTCCACAGGATTTGTATCATCATCCAATATATCAAACATAACCGTATAAAACACCTCTTCGGGCACACCCTCAATACTTATATTATCAATGGCCCACAGGTTTAGATCCATCGTCATTCCTATCAACACCCATGATACAAATACCTGTTCCTGTCCATCCAAATGCTCCAGGTCAATGACAATGGTTTGGGGCCCATCTTCTTTTCCCTGCTTGTCAGATGCATCATGCTCCCAGGAAGTATTCTCCCAGGTTTCACCATCCACCGATGTTTGCACTGTAAGCGTGTATCCTGCCCACTGTGAATCTTCAATATGGGTTTGGAAAGTCATCTCAGCCTCAGTTGTAGTACTAAAATCCAGGGGAGGAGATATGAGCCTAACTTCACCACTTGACATGGGCAATGGACTCAATTGCATTTCAGGGGATTGTCCACCAGCTTCATCGGTATTTGTCACCGCCCAATTCTCATGTGTCCGCATCCAATTGTGAGGAATGCTTCCGTCCTGGATTTCTGAAAAATCTTCATGAAAAGGTAAAGCTTCAACCTCCATGGGCGAGAAAACCGCTTTTACGGTCTGATCGGCAGTCATGACCACAGTTGTTTCTTCTTCATTAACATTTTCCACATTCCCAACCCAGTGGTCAAAATACCAACCTGTAGCAGCAATGGCCTGAAGGTTCACCTGTTCATTTTCCACAAAAGAATACTCTCCTGCCTGGGGAGACACTGTTCCTTCCCCCTCCGGCTCTTCCATTGTCAGCTCAAAAGAATTAAAAGCACCTATAGAAAAATCATCAATATAAATGTTGTTATGTTCCCCATCATCCTCCTGATTTATCTCATAGTGAATAGCAATGTGCTTTTCTCCCTCCAAATGACTCAAATCCACAAGATACGAAGCCCATTCTTCAGTAAGCTGAACCTCTTCAACCAGGATTCCCTGATCAATCAAATCAGCAACTTTGTCACCTTGGTGTTCCAGAGCATAGACCCTTACCATCTCAATAACTCCATTGGGTGCATTTTGCGATTTACCAAAAAACAAAAGGTCTTCAGCCTCTTCATGATCAAAATCAAAACAAGGGCTAATAAGCCACTCATCAGCGACATAATCCATCATCCTGAAAATCATAGCAGTGGAAGCATTAGCACTAAAAGAACCGCTATAGCTTTGCATTTGGGATTGGCTCCACGAGGCTTCTTCATAGGTGCTTACCTTTGACCAGCCAAGAGGAGGAAAGTCCTCCTCAAACCCTTCAGTATAAGGGAAGTCAGAGATGGTATTCAGTGCGGTTGTGGTTACCTCAAGTTCCGCATTAACATCATCCTGGCTTTGTGATACAACTTCCAGGTTTAATACTAATAACTCGCCTAGCTGCGCATCCTGAGGCACTGTAACGGTAAGCTGTGCTACTGTTGACTGACCAGCTGACAGCTCCAAAGATTCATCCATATCGTATTCCCAGTTTCTATTGGCATCTAACAAAATGGAGTAAATATCATCCTCAAACCCATTGTTGGTCACCTCGATGTCATACACTCCTGTTTGTCCGGCCTGCACAGCCATATCCCCTGAAAGGTTTTCAACCTGAACATCAAAGGGTTTGCTTTCTTCAATAAAGATATGATCCAGAAACACACTGGCATAATGATCATCAGATGAATCATGTTTGAAAGCAATATATTTATCATCCCCCTGGTAATCCTCCAAAGAAATTGTAAAAGGCTCAAACTGGTCGGTGAAATAGAAAGCATCAAGTTCGTTGAAAGTGGCAGGGTCGTTGGGGTCAGAGATGGTACCCACTTTTAAGATGGGAAAACTTGTGGCTTGTTGCTTCTTAGCATAAAAACTGACTCTTAAATCATTTAAATCATTTTCAATTTCCGGAGAAACCAAAACCAATAAAGCCTGAGTATCGTCAGCGTTATTAAAAACCACCGAATTGGGTTCGGAGTAATACATGAACGAATTGGTTTCCAAGCGTGAAAACTGATCTGTTGATTCCACTATTTTACGCCATCCCAAAGGCAGTTCAGGCACACTTACATTGCTAAAATCTTCCAGGTAATCGGCAGATACAGCTGTAACAGCTGTTGTAGTTACTTCTACAGTTTCTGATTGTTCCGGATTACCCTGGGAGGTAACAGTCAATAGTAGATCGTCGGTATCACCCATCTGTACATCTTCGGGTACATTGACGTCCACATAGACTGTTGTCATTTCTCCGGATGCTAGTTGGACACTTTGCTCTGATAAACTATACCAGTCACCTGTTAATTTGTCAAAATCAAATGTATCATCTTGCAAACCCCTGTTCTGTATATTCACTTGATAACTGGCCTGCTCACCTGCTCCCACATGCATGTCATCAGTCTTTTTTTCTACAAACATGTCATAGGCTGGTAATTGATACACTTTGATGTTATTAAGATAAAGCGACCCCTGCCCTACGCAGTCGTAGTGACGAAACGCGATAAAAATATCTTCTCCTGCAAAATCATCCAATCTGACAAAGATATCTTCCCATACCTCACCTTCATTCAGAGTCTCTGAAAATACCATTTGGTCAAAATCTGCAATATCACTCCCCGTAGTGGAAACCAGCACCTCATAATTTTCAGCCGGGGTAAGAGCATTGTTAGACTGACGTTGATAAGTAAGCCCATAAACATTTTCGGGCACGTTAAGCTGGGGTGTAATCAGCCAGTTATCGGGTTCAATGGGTGTAGGGGTCCCGGATTCATCTGCATTCAGGGAGCGTGATTCGGCTGCACGAAAAGGATTATCCCCCGGACCTGCAAAACTTATTCGCCAGTTATGTCCATCCCCATTGTTATCCACGGCAAGCCAATTTTCAGGAATGTCAAAACTACCTTCAAAGTCTTCCCATAACAGGACATCCAGAGACTGCATCATATGAATGGTTCTGGTTTTACTATCCATTGTTTCAGACCCCGCCAACGAGGTCGGAGCAAACGATAAAAAAAGTGCAAGTTGTAAAAAGCAAAGTAAATAATTGTTGAGTCTCATTTTGTTAATGTTTTTTAGTGGTTTTTGGCCCGGTTACATAAAACTGGACACCAGGCTGGAATTTTAATAAATTTATTTCAATGAGATATACAGTATCAGGCATCCTGTTGTCAGCCTGATACTGTATGCATAATTCAATTTTACCGGTTTATCTGTATTTTCTTTATATAGGCTCCATCAGCCGTTAAAATTTCAATCAGGTATAACCCCGCAGGCAGTTGTTCAACATTAACATCCCCCTGGTAACTCTTCATTCTTTGTTTTTTGTGCAACTGCCCGGTAATATCAAATATTCTGATGGTTTCAATAGCTGTATCAGAAACCAAGTGTATTCGTTCACTGGCAGGATTAGGGTAAATGTTTACAGCATCAATGCCAACCTCTGGTCTGGCACTCACGTTGTCTGCTTTCAGCTCTATATCCAGCTGCAAGTTATCGTTGGCAACCAGCATCTCTCCCTGGTAATTTAAAAACATAGCATGAGTAACAGTAAAAGGATAAGTCCCCGGCAAAACTCTGTCAAACATGTAATTGCCCTGTTCATACTCTTCATTGTTAATGGTGATTTGGGCATTATCCACGAGTTGTCCTTCAGTATCTGTAATATTGAACGAAACCTCATACCCCTCCTCCACTAAAAAATCGAGGGTCGCTACTTCAGATGCGCCCGTGGTGTATACACCTTTAACACCTGCCGTGTACTCCCCTNCTTCCATGTTGGTAAACATATACTCTTCGCTCATCACACCTGTTGCAACAGGTTCGTTCATATCTGCCAAAAAGATAGAAAAACCCTCAAATGCTTTTGCACCCTTTTTTAGAACTCCGGAAGACTTTTGGGTGAATTTTTCGGGACTTGCCGGGGTTGCGTTCCCCCTCCTTGTTTTAACAGGCTGGCCATCAATGAAAGTTGCTAATCCAGCTTTGACCACATCCTGCTCAAAGTAAGAAGTTTCTACCCAAAGATTGATCATAAAATCACCCATAACATATGGGTTTACGGCATATTGGCTCAAATCGGCCAGAGGTGCTACCACCGATAAGCCATAAGGGCCATTGGCATCACCGGTGATAGTGGGGTAAAAAGTACCCGAAAGAGGTTCATTCGCCTGGGGCTGAACAAAAACTCCCAGATGAGAAACTTCTTCAGCGGTGAAAGAGCCCAACTCAATACCTTTCTCCCAGTCATCGGTGGTATTGGTAAACAGGGGGCCCACAGATTCAAGGATAGTAAAGGTATCCCAATCAACAAGGTGTATCGTATATTGGTAGTTACCTTCCGGAACACCCCATTGCATATGATGAAAATCCATGTATTCAATCACAGCGTCAGGATAAGGTGTTAAATCAAATACCGTCCCATATACATTTGAAGACTCCTGGTAATAGGCATTGGGTTGCTCAGGAACATGCCCCTGGTGCTGATAAAGCTGTATCAACTCTGAAGCATTCCATTTAAATGTCACTTGATCTGCAAACAGCTCCTCCTGCACAATCATTAGTGTATGGGGCGCAATAATTTCTTCCACAAGTTCTGCGTAATAGTCTCCACCTTCTGTGAAATCGACATCTACAGCTTGATACTCCTCATAACCGTCAAACTCAATGGAGATATCGTAAACGCCTCTCCAGAGCTGCGGAAATTCAACCATGCCACCGGGAGGCACCACAGCCGAATATTGATGTTCATCGCCTTGTGAGGCATGTGTCAATACCAGTGAAGCTCCCATAGGATCCTCCCCTGTATTGGCAGAAACCTGGATAGTCACCGGAACAAGCATATCTTTGGGCATTAAATTGGAAAATGCTGGCTCTGCATACACATCATTGGTGTATTCCGCCTTCACGGCATAAAGCCAAACACCCGGTTCCAGCTGTCCCCAATCATTATCTTCCAATTCCAACTGTTGGTAATTTTCAGCCAACAATGTCCATTCATCTGGTTCAAGATCCTGTTCACCATCTTTTAGCCTGTAAACACTATAGCTTTCCAGAGCTTTGCTATCATATGACGATTTGTTTTGTTTTATGGAATTTTCAAATGATTCATCGTTGATAAAATACAGGTCATCTTTGGCGGCATCAGCCTCAATCCTTCCCTTATCTGTTTGGTCTTCAGAGGCGGATCCATAGGTAAGGCCGTGGGCTCGGATAAGAAAATTGGAAGCCGAAAAATTATCCCATAAGTTTTCCAGAGCCTCAAAAGCATTATCCCCTGAGATATCAATGGCAACAAATTGCGTTAAAGGTTCAAAGGGATAGGGCTCTTCACCACTATCCATGGCAATACCCATCCAACCATCCACAGAAATACCCACCAGGAATCCATTTTCCATGACCAATGGATCGGTCAATTCGTAGGTATTCCATTGCCTCTGTTCATTGGGAATGTCATCGGCTGAGTAAACAATATTTGAAGAATCGGGCCATCCATCCTCATCCAGGGCAACTATCCATATTTTCACTGTATTGTATACGAAAGTTTCTGAACCCAAAAACCAGGAAACCTCATGCAGCTGGGAATGATGACGATGCACACTACCATAAACCGTATTCAGGTCTGATGGATACAGTCCAAAAACCCTGTCCATAACTCCACTGTCATGACGAAAATCCTTTTCTATGGCTGTTCCAGCTTCTTCCCAGCTTATATGGATAACTTCATCATTCACTTCATCAGAAGTCGCTTTTACATTAAAGGCTGGGTGAGCCTTTTCAGTTAAGATGATATCCTCGAGTATTGAATCATCCGGGCCCAAAAGCAAGGTTTGCCCATAGTCATCATAGCCTTCTAAGATAATGGTCATTTCGTATTGCTGCTGGCCATATACATCACTCAACAAGAACTGCCCGTTTTCATCCACATTAGTTTCATGGGTTGTATTCCCATGTAATACAACTTCAGCACCTGCGGCCGGAGCTCCTTGTTCATCACTGACCATCACCGTGCCGCCCAGTGAGACCTTTGGCAATGGTTCCATAACAATATCCAGTTCCGCTGTCTGGCCGGTTNCAATATCAAGGGTATGCTGTTGATCATGATAACCAACATATGATACACTAATTGCTTGCTCGCCCACAGGGCATATCTCAAATGCAAAGCTGCCATTTTCTAAAGAATGTGTAACTGCACCCGTTGACTCAACCTCCAACTTAACTTCTGGAAAAGCGTTTCCATTTTCATCAAGAACTAAACCGGCAACACTTCCCAAATCTTGCCCATCAAATACAAACACCGTATTGGGAATAACAGAACCAACTTCTCCACCTACAGGTGGATTTTCCGGATTAATCACCAGTTCGTCCGAGCGCAAAGCCCTTGCTCGATGGGGATTATCTGTTTCGGAAACATAAAACCTGTTGTAAGGAGGTGCTTGCCAGTCGTCAACTGGTGCATGATTAGTAACCACCAGGTTTTTATCACCCCCCTCATACAGAAATGGTTCATCAAGGGCAATGACGATGGGGTTAGAGCCGCCAGGAAACAGAAGACTACCCTCGAAAACCAGCTGATGATCCTGAGTTGAAATATAGCCATCAAACAAGTGTTCTTTTTCCGTAGTACCCATGTATATTTTAATCTCCTTTTCCTGGGCATGATCGAAATGGTTAAAGTAAACCACATGTGTTATTTCACCGCCCAGTAAAGACATCTCCCGGGGATAATAAATCGTTTGAGACATACTGTTATTAGCCTGAAAATCAAAAGGCTGTTGAATATAATGGGGAGAAACCACGTCATCGGTACCAATAAAATTGGTAGCTAAGTAGCTTTCAAGAACAAACACATCCAGAGGCTGGGTAGCAGATTCACTTACCCCATCATCATCTTCCCATTCAACAAGCCCCCACAGCTGGGTTTTACCAGCATTTTGCTCATTTGGAACCCATTGAAATTCATAGTCAACAGACTCGCCAAATGCCACGCTACTGCCCGGCAACGATGCAATCTCATCACCTTCCCCTTTCATAAGCTTTACTGTATAGTCATCAAAGGGTTCCACACCGGTGTTGAGCACATTCAATGTATAAGTGTGTTCTTTCTGTGCTACAGGCAAAGGATTGCCTGAAACTGAGCCGGCATGTACCTCATGCTGCGGAGCCTGCCTTAGAACGATGTCATCAAAGGACCACATATGAATATTTCCGCTATTTCCACTAAAGCGAAAACGAAACTGCACCTCCTCTGCACTTGCCGGCACCTCAGTAAATAGAAGCAATTCTTCCGGCCCACGGCTTTTGGTAACCACAAACGACCATAACTCTTCCCATTGGTCTCCCTGATCAAATGAATACTCCACGGCAAGTTCATCGTTGTCAAACAAGCCTGAAAAATTATCCACCCTGTTTTTAAAACTTAAAATCAGCCCCTCACTCCCCTCTGTATCAATGTTGGGTGTTAGCAGATAAGAGGTACCTTCAAAAATGGGATGGATATAAAACCGCATCTGGGGAGCTTCTCCTCCGGCATTATCCATATCTATGGCACCCCAATTATGCTTTCCGGGACCTTGAGTTTCCCATCCCTGGGGCAAATACCCGGTTGGAAGGTGATCAAAAGACTCTGAAAATAAAATTTTTCCTCCTGTTTTTTGGAACAGTTCAGAAAAACCCTGGTTAATTCCCCGGCTTATTCCTGTTATGCTTGCCAAAACAAAAAGGAGGCAGAGAAAAAGTACTTTTTTTGTCATGATATAAAATTTTTAATTCTTTGTTTCAACACCCGGTATTGATAATTTTTATCAATACCCAATACGGTATTATTTTTAAGGTAGGCAAATGTATTACGCTCCCAGTCGGAGTTCATCCGTGGGGGTGGGGAAATGGAATCCGTGCCAGCACTGGTTTTTACACCAATTTATTATCCAGGGCATAGCGAACCAGCCCCACAAGACTTTCGGTGTTGGTTTTTCGGTAAATGTTTTTGCGATGCGATTCCACAGTTCGCTCACTAATAAAAAGTTCGGCGGCGATCTGCTTATTGGACTTTTCACTCACTACCAGTTTTAGAACCTCATGCTCCCTGGGAGATAAAAGATGCCTGGCTTTAGCATTAAAAATGCTTTCATTCTGCAGCAAAAGCATAGATAAATCTTCACATATATATTTTTCTCCACTTAAGATTTTCTCAAGTGCTTTTTCTAACTGTGAAGGGTCTGAACTTTTGATGATGTATGCATCAGCGCCTGCATCCATGGCTTCATGAACCATCGCTTTTTCATCAAACATACTTAGTACGGCACATTTGATGGCAGGCTGTCGCTTTTTGACTTCTCGTATCAACTCAACACCTGAACGCCCGGGCAACTGAATATCCGTAACAATACAGTCTATATCAAACAAATTCAGACACTGAAGTGCCCCGGCTACATCATTGGCCTCGGCCATAATTTTGAACTTATTTTCGGGGATAATACTTTTTATGCCATCAATAATCACTTGATGGTCATCAACAACTAACAGGTTGGTGCTCATATTTATTTTTCTTTAAGGGTATATCAATGATAACAGTGGAATTTTTTCGGTAAGGACGGGAATCAATGGAAATATTTCCATCCACATATTTCAGGCGTGAGCAAATATTTTTCCATCCCGAACCTTTACTTTGTTTGAGCAGAGCGGTGTCAAACCCCATCCCGTCATCTTCCACATGAACATTCAATTCTCCTTCGTGCTGGGTAAAGTAAATATTGACATTATGGGCTCCACTATATTTTATGATATTGTTGACCAACTCCTGGATGATGCGATAAACTGCAATTTCAACCGAAGCCTCAAAACGGTGGGTAAACCCATATTCTGTAACATCGATTCGAAGATTCCGTGAAGAGTTGATTCTTGCTGCCAGCTCAGAAATAGCAGGACAAATGCCTTTTCTCACTAATATCTGTGGCATGATATTAAAAGAAATATTGCGAATTTCCTGATCCATGTCTTTAATAATGGTACTTGCATTTTCAATGGCTGATGAATTGGGTTTATCCGGAGCCTGGATAATATTAGTGCAGTTGATTTTAAGAGCCGTAAGCAGTTGCCCCAACCCATCGTGAAGGTCTTTGGCGAATCGCATACGTTCATTTTCCTGAGTTTTTATAATAGCCTGCACCTGCGCCTTTTGCGATTCAACACTTTGTCTTAGCAGTTGATCCCGTCTTTTATTTCGGTAATGATTAACAATGATAAATCCTCCCAACAAAACAATCACCAACAAAAACAACAAAACCGTATTGGTGAGTTTACTCTGGGAAAGCTCAAGAGTTTGCTGCTCCAGCAGCAGTTCTTTCAACTCCCGTTCCTTTTTCAGTTGACTGATTTGGCTTTCTTTTTTCTCAGACTCATACAAGGCCTGATAAAAAGCAACCTTGTCCATGGCTTCTTCACCTAATAATGAATCTCTTAAGTTGGAAAATGCCAGCTGATATTCAAATGCTTGGTTGTAAACCTCCATGGAAGCATAACATAAAGCTTTTTGCTCCAGCAACTTGATGCGCAAATGGGCCTGCCCCGATTCTTTGGCGATCTCAATTCCTTCTTTAAAAAATGCATTGGCTTGGATATAATCTCCTGTTTTATAATAGGTCTTGCCCAGATGATAGTTGGAATAGGTGTAACCATAAAGATCATTTTCATTCTCATACAATTGCATAGCTTTTCTATGGTATTTTTTTGCATTTTCATAGTCCTGTTCCCTAAAATACAAGATGGCAACATTCTGTAAATTACTGGCAAGTACAGGATGTCCCTCCCAGTATTCAATTTTCTCCCGGGCTTTTTCCAGTACAGCATGGCCCTCATTAATAAGCCCCATGCTCCCGTATAACCCTCCCATGTTAGTCAATACCAGGGCAATCACTTTATCATTTTCCAGCTCTTCATAAATCGACAAACTTTTCTCGTAGAACTCAAGGCTTTTCTCAAATTGATTCAATTTTTCATATAGAATTCCAATGTTATTATAAATTCCAGCCATTTCTTTATTATCACCCAAGGCTTCACGCAGGTTCAAAGCATTTAAATGATTTTTCAGGGCAGCATCGTAATCACCTGCCCGCGAAAAGGCAACAGCTTTATAATGATACCCTTTGGCCATGTTTATGCTGTCGTTGAGGTAGTAAGCCTTATCAAGAAACAGCGAGGCTGCTTTCAACCCATAATCCAGCCTTTTCTCTCTTAGCTGTTTGTGCATTTGCTCCAACTCTTCCAGGCTGAGTTCTGAAGCATGCATACCAGAATTGAGCAAAGCTAATTTGCTTTCAATTAAAATAGAATCATCGTTTGAATGCGCTCCATAAGAGAGCCTGGCCCAAACAAACACCTGCATAATCACAAACAAACACAGGCATACCGTAAATTTATATCGACTTAAAGAATGTAACATATTGATTTATTGGGTTTTCCTTGAAAGGAACATGCAAACCCTAAACCAAAACACCCAAAGCACTGATAAAGTGAATTTTATCCAGTATACATCAAAAATAAACTGTAGCATAACGAACACTAATGTTCGAAAATGAACAAATTTCAATCTCAAGCGAGAAAATGGAAATACAAAAAGTCAGCCTGTAATTATGATTTGAGCAATCTTCTATTTGTCTAACCTCACAGGCCTGTTGTCATTATTTACAGCAGCAAAAACAAACATAGCATCGATAGCTGTTTCGTCTCTGCCTGTTAGGATATCTTCGCGATGAATAACCACCCGGATTTTTAATCGGACACCGTCAGTTTCTGCGATGTGGCAGCTTATGCTGGCAACCTCCCCCTGGTATATAGTTTTTAAAAACCTTATCTTTTCCACAGAAACAGTTACCACTTTTTTCCCCGAATACCTGCTGGCAAGCATATAAGCTGCTTCATCCATCCATTTCATGGCAGTTCCCCCAAACAAAACATTGTGATCGTTCAGGTGGGCAGGCATGACTACCTTCTTTTGCATGATTTTTCCTTCAGCCATATCAACAATTTTTAGGTTTACCTGCAAAATTAACAAAAAATATTTGGTGTTATGAACTATTGTTCATTATCTTTGTCATGAACTTTTACTCATTAACTTATGTCACCTCGTCACAAAAGACTACGAAAAATCATTACTCCACCGGTTATCAAAGGATACAAACCCTATGGGCCAGATATATCGACGACAAGTAAAGATTCTGTAGTAATGCTCTTAGAAGAATATGAAGCCCTGAAACTGTGCGACTACGATATGCTCAATCACGAACTGGCATCACATGCCATGCAAGTCTCTCGTCCCACATTTACCAGGGTATATTCAGCAGCCAGGCAAAAAATTGCCAAAGCATTTGTGGAAGGTCGCCCCATTGCCATTGAAGGTGGGAAAGTATATTTCGACAGCAACTGGTACCACTGCAAGAGCTGTGACTGTTTTTTTAACAACCCCGAGATGGACAAAAAAATTACGGCATGCCCCCTGTGTGGCAGTGATCGTTTCTCCAATTATGATTTAAAAGAACAGACACCACCAACAAAAGCCTGCAACAAGGGAATTGAGCAAAAAAGCTGCGGGAAAGGTTACAGAAAAAGGAAAGGAAAGCAACAGGATTGAATAAGGTTAAAACATACAGAAGATTCGTCCTTCTCATTCAATAACTATCAACTGAAAATCAAAACCTATGAAAATAGCCATATCATCTACCGGAAAAACACCTGAGGCAACCATCGATAAACGCTTTGCCCGCTGTAGTTACTTCGTGATTTACGATAAAGAAAGCGGAGGAATAGAATACCTGCCTAATCCGGTCAAAGATGCTGAAGATGGTGCAGGTCCAACTGCTGTAGAATTGCTAGCCAGACGCCAGGTAAAAAAAATCATCTCAGGTGAATTTGGTCTGAAAATCAAACCCCTGCTCGACAATTTAAAAATTCAAATGATTGTCATCCAGGACGAAAAAACGGTGGGGGAAGTTCTGGAGATGCTGGAAAATCAAAACTGAAAGCTGAAAGCTGAAAGCTCGGAGCTGAAAGGTCAAAGCTGGAAGGAGGAAGCTGGAAGTCAGTTGTTTCCTGGAATCATACAATGGTAGTCTAACTAGTATTTTTAATTTTTCACTTTTAACTTATAAATTTATGCCACGATTTGACAAAACAGGCCCAGAAAGTCAAGGACCCATGACAGGCCGCAGAAAAGGACAGTGCGCCCAAACAGGTGATACTGACAACAATACTGAAAACAAAGCCCGCCCGGGTAAAGGCCAGGGACTGGGAAGAAAATTCCTGGGGCTGGGAAAGAAAAGAAAATTCAGAGGAGGGGAGTAGGAAGCTGGAAGTTTGAGGCTCGAAGCTGGATGCTGGAAGGCGGAAGCTGGAAGCTCAAAGACGAAAGTTATTCTTCATTTTTCATTCTTTATTTCTCATTTTCCACTTTTCATTTTTATCTTTTCATGTTAAACTTATGAACAAACGTATCGCAATACCCATAGAAAACGGTGAGTTGTGTGCCCACTTCGGCCACTGCCAGTCATTTGCGCTAATTGAAGTCAAAGACTCCGAAATTTTCGACACCGTAGAGGTTATCCCTCCGGCACATCAGCCCGGACTATACCCCCGGTGGATTGCCGGTTATGATATAACAGACGTAATTGCCGGAGGCATGGGTCAAAAAGCTATCCACCTTTTCAACGAACAAAACATCAATGTATATGTAGGTGCACCCACCAAAAGTGCCAGGGAACTGGTCAAACAGTTCATTGCAGGGAATTTAAACCTGCAGGCCAACTATTGTAATCACGACAGCCATCAGCATCAGCATGGAAACTGCCGTGGATAAAAAGCAAGGAAAAATGTTACCTCTGAACTTCAAAATCGCCATCGCCAGCGGGAAAGGCGGCACTGGAAAAACCCTGGTGGCCACCAACCTTTTCCATAGCCTTTCCAAAACGGGCATACCTGCTACGCTGGCCGATTGCGATGCAGAAGCACCCAATGCAAAACTATTCTTCAAATCAAAAGAAGAAAGCACCTCGGTGGTTACCCAGAAAGTTCCGGTTATTGATGAGAGCAAGTGCACCTATTGCGGCAAATGCCATGATTGGTGCAACTACCATGCTATCTTCTTTTTACCGCAACCCCAGGTCATCAAAGTCATGGAAGAGCTTTGTCATGGCTGTGGCGCATGTCTTGCCGCCTGCCATTTCAAAGCCATTACCGAAAAAGATGTGGAGTTGGGTGTGGTAACAACTTATACAGCATCCAATCACAACAACCTCGTCGAAGCCCACATGCATGCAGGAGTGTACTCGCCTGTACCCTTGATAAAAGCTGGTATACAGGCAGCCGGAGACCACCAGATGACCATCATGGATGCTCCCCCGGGAACCTCCTGCCCTTTTATTCAAACTGTGGCCAGGGCCGATTATGTAGTGCTGGTAACCGAACCTACTCCTTTTGGCCTGAGCGACCTGAAACAATCGGTGGAAACCCTCAGGGAGATGAAAAAACCCATTGGGGTCATCATCAACCGGGCAGGAATGGGCAACCAGGAGGTCTATGAATATTTAACCGGAGAAAATATCCCCTTATTGATGGAAATCCCTTTTGAACGCAGCATTGCCGCCAGTTATGCACAAGGCAAACTCATTACAGAAGCTGATACCCTTTGGAAAAGTATCTTTTTAGGATTACTGGATAAAATACATGTACAATGGAAATAGCCATCATCAGCGGCAAGGGAGGCACCGGCAAATCAAGCATCAGCGCCGCACTGGCAACATTGTCAGAAAAAGTAGTGCTGGCCGACTGCGATGTGGATGCAGCCAACCAGTACCTCCTTTTCAACCCTTCCCATGAAGAGGAACAGGCCTTTATTGGGGGGCAAAAGGCGGTAATAAATCCAGAAACCTGCAACAACTGCGGCATTTGCGTACCCTACTGCCGTTTCGATGCCATATCGTTTTCCCGGCAGGGCGTAATCATCTCAGAAACCGCCTGCGATGGCTGTCATCTGTGTATGCGTATTTGCCCGCACCAGGCCATTTCGATGGTCAACAGCGACAAAAGCCGGCTATATGCAGGAAGTTTTCGCAATGGCAGGATGGTGTATGGTCGTTTGGCACCCGGAGAAGAAAACTCGGGCAAACTGGTCAACCTGGTACGCGACAAAGCAAAGGAGCAGGCCAGGAAGCATAAGCTGGATACCATCATCATCGACGGCCCTCCCGGAATTGGCTGTCCGGTAATTTCATCCATCACGGGAGCCCATCAGCTGATAATTGTCACCGAACCCAGCCTTTCGGCCATGCTCGACCTGCAAAGAGCAGCCGAAATGTCTGCAAACTTTCATATCCAAACCCATGTGATTATCAACAAATATGACCTGGACGAAGACCTGAGCCGGCAAATTGAATCCCTGTGCACGGAAGCAGGCATCGGAATGATTGGAAAAATTCCTTTCGACCCGCAAGTAGTGGAAGCCATGACCCACAGCAAAAGTATTACTGAATGGGCACCGGATTCTGCTACCAGCAAAGAAATTAACAAAGCATGGAAAAACCTTATAGCCAGCCAATGAGCATACAACCCCGCGGATACATCCACCTGTACACCGGCAATGGCAAAGGCAAAACCACTGCTGCCCTCGGACTGGCGCTAAGGGCAGCCGGGGCAGGAAAGTCGATTTTTATCGCCCAGTTTGTTAAAGGCATCCATTATGCCGAACTCGAAGCGTTGAAAAGCCTTCCACAAATCATCCTGAAACAATACGGACTGGACTGCTTTATCGTAAACGAACCCACACAGGCCGATATCGGGGCGGCACGCCAGGGTTTAGAGGAAGTGAGAGCCATCATGAAAAACAACCGCTGCGATGTACTCATCCTCGATGAAATATGCATAGCGCTCCACTACAAGCTTTTTCCGCTGGAAGAAATACTAACGCTGCTCAACAACAAACCCGCAGCCATGGAAATCGTCCTCACCGGACGCTATGCGCCGCCCGAATTGCTGGAGGAGGCCGACCTGGTGACCGAAATGAAAGAAATCAAACATTATTTTACCCGGGGCATAGAAGCCCGTGAGGGTATCGAATTTTAACCCCATCATCATTTAAAAATTAAAACATAATGAATACAAAAGACAAAGGATTCAACACCAAACTTATTCATGCCGGAGCCTTCGAAGACGAATTCGGAAGCGCTACAGTGCCCATTTACCAAACCTCTACTTTCAAATTCAAGAGTGCCCAGCATGGCGCTGATTGTTTTTCGGGAAAGAGTAACGGTTATATTTACACCCGCATCGGCAACCCCACCATCCGTGCTTTTGAACAAAACATTGCAGCGCTTGAAAACGGCTACGACGGTATTGCTACCAGTTCGGGCATGGCAGCCATTACCAGTGTATATATGGCCTTGCTGGGAGCAGGCAGTCATATTGTAAGCTCCGATGCAGTATATGGACCGGCACGCGGCGTTTTGGAACAGGATTTTTCGCGCTTCAACGTGGAAGCCACCTTTGTAAACACCTCCAACACCGAAAACATCCTGAAAGCCATTCGACCCAATACCAAAGTGCTGTATGTGGAAACNCCCGCCAATCCTACCATGGAGATTACNGACCTGAAGGCCTGTGCTAAAATCGCCAAAGAAAAANGNNTGCTGNTGGTGGTCGACAATACCTTTTCATCCCCATACCTGCAAAAGCCCCTGGATTTGGGAGCCGATGTGGTATTGCATTCCATCACCAAATTCATCAACGGGCACGCCGATATTGTAGGCGGTGTGATTGTTACCAAAGACCCGGAGCTATACAAGAAAATTCGTCATTCCATGGTATA
>SL_3KL_010_SEDDRAFT_10000677_pt1 | contig 29065 bp, 27 predicted proteins | sample SodLakKL_010_SED_2_FD_10381 | JGI IMG/M metagenome (IMG submission 10381)
CGGGCCATGCCTGCAACCGCCAGGTTCGACGGCCATATCGTGAGCGGCCATATCGACGGTACCGGTCGCATCCGTTCACTCAAGGAAGATGATATCGCGATCTGGGTTGTCATCGAAGCCGGCCCGGAACTGCTAAAATATATCGTGGAAAAAGGATCGATCGCGGTTGATGGCATCTCCTTGACGGTAGCCACCGTCGATGCCAGCAGTTTCAGCATCTCGATCATTCCGCACACCAAGGAAGAAACCACCTTGACGAAAAAGAAACCAGGCGATCGTGTTAATCTGGAAGTTGATATCATCGCCAAATACGTTGAAAAACTATTGAAAAAAGAAACGCCGAAAACGGAAACAGGCATCGACGAAGCCTTTTTGCGAAAATACGGATACTAGGAGGAACCATCATGAAATTCAATACGATAGAAGAAGGCATCGATGCGATCAAGAAAGGTGAGATGATCATCGTTGTCGACGATGAGGACCGGGAGAATGAAGGCGATTTGGTCATGGCAGCAGAAAAAGTCACACCGGAGGCCATCAATTTCATGGTTACCTACGGTCGGGGGCTTGTCTGTTTACCAATGACGCCTGAGGCCGCAAACAAACTGGAGCTAAAGCAAATGGTCGACAGCAACACCGATCAGTACCACACCGCATTCACCGAATCCATCGACGCGCATGACACCACCACCGGCATCAGTGCCCATGAACGGGCCCACACCATCCGCCTGGCCATCGATGATGCTGTCACCCCGCTCGACTTCAAACGACCCGGACACGTCTTTCCCCTGGTTGCCAAGGAAGGTGGTGTCTTGAAACGTGCCGGTCATACCGAGGCATCGGTCGATCTTGCGGCATTGGCCGGATTGAAGCCGGCCGGCGTCATCTGTGAGATCATGAATGATGACGGCAGCATGGCCAGGGTCCCCGATTTGATGAAATACAAGGAAAAACACAATCTCAAAATGATCACCATCGCCGATCTGATCCGCTACCGCAGCCAACAGGACTCATACATCAGACGCGCTGCGGAAAGCTCAATGCCCACCGAGCACGGGGATTTCCACATGGTCGGCTATGAGAACACTTTGAACGGTGAACACCACGTCGCCTTGATCAAAGGCACCATCAGCCCCGATGAACCGACACTTGTGCGGGTTCACTCCGAATGTCTGACGGGGGATGCGTTTTCCTCAAAACGGTGTGATTGCGGTGAACAACTGAACGCAGCGCTTCACAAGATCGAAGCCGAAGGAAAAGGGATTCTCCTTTATATGCGGCAGGAAGGCCGTGGCATCGGCATGATCAACAAGATAAAAGCCTACCATCTTCAAGACCAGGGCATGGATACCGTTGAAGCCAACGAAGCCCTCGGTTTCCCCGATGACATGCGTGATTACGGCATCGGTGCCCAAATCCTCAAGGACCTGGGCGTCAGGAAAATAAAGCTGATGACGAACAATCCCCGGAAAATAGGCGGCTTGACAGGTTACGGTCTTGAGGTCACCGAACGGGTCTCCATTCAAATGAACCACAACGAAAGAAATCAGTTCTATCTAAAAACAAAAAAACAGAAATTGGGGCATATCCTCAATTTCAAGGAGGATAAAAAACAATGAAAAAATATGAAGGCTATCTTCAAGCAGAAGGTCTGAAAATCAACATCGTCGTCGGAAGATTCAATGAGTTCATCGGCAGCAAGCTCCTCGATGGTGCTCTGGATGCGCTCAAGCGTCACGGGATGAAAGAGACTGACATCGACATCACCTGGGTACCTGGCGCTTTTGAAATGCCCCTGGTCGCCAAAAAAGTTGCTTTGACCAAACGTTACGACGCGGTCATCGCACTCGGTGCGGTCATCAGAGGATCGACACCCCATTTCGACTACGTCTCGAATGAAGTCACAAAAGGCATCGCCAGTGTTAGCCTTGAAACCGAAGTGCCCGTCATCTTTGGTGTGCTGACCACCGACACCATCGAACAAGCCATCGAAAGAAGCGGCACCAAAGCCGGCAATAAGGGTTATGACGCTGCTATGAGCGCCATCGAGATGGCAAACCTGCTAAAAGCCATCCAATGATGCAGGACATCAAGACGATTCTCTTCGATTACGACGGGACGTTGCATGATGCGACCAAAATCTACATCCCGGCATTCAAGGCAGCCTATCAGTTTCTAATCGACAACTACGGAGCCGAAAGAAAAGCGTTCAGCGATGAAGACATCACACAATTTCTGGGTCAGACCCCAAAAGCCATGTGGGAGCAGTTCGGTGAAATCTTCCCGCAAGAAGCCAAGCAGGAAGCCTCGATCAAAATCTCACGCCTGATGAAACAGGCGATCGAGAACCATATGGCAGAACTCTATGACGGTGCGCTTGATGTCCTTGCCTATCTGAAGGAAAAAGGCTACGAACTGGTGTTCATCAGCAACTGCAGGCAATATTATCTTGAAGCCCACAACATCGCTTTTGAACTGGACCGTTTCTTTAAGCATATGGTATGCAGCGAGACCTATGAAGGCATTCAGGACAAAGACCGGGTCCTTGCGACCTTGAAACCGGAACTGAAGGAAAAAATGGTCATCATCGGCGATCGGCATCATGACATCGAAGCCGGCAAGCGCAACAACATCATGACCATCGGCGCCACCTATGGGTTCGGCGATGCTTCCGAGTTGAAAACAGCCGATGCCCGCATCGACGATATCCGGGATTTGAAGACCATATTCTAACAAACCCGTGTACAGTCAACCATCAAATCACAAAAAAATGTCTCCTTATTCACTCAGGGAGACATTTTCAGTTCGATTCAAGAAAATCATCCATTGCCTCTTTCAAGGCCGCCGGTGATTCAATCATCGGTAGATGTCCGGTAGCTTCAAGACGGACCAGCGTGGCGTTATCCAGGTTATCCGCATATGCTTCGCTGATCATCATCGGCGTCCAGGTATCTTCCGCGCCTGTCACGATCAACGTCGAAACCGTAAGTGTATCCACAATCCGGTCCCAGGCGATATCGGCGCTATCGAGGCGCATTTTTTGTAAAATTTCGGGTGGGATGTCCTTCGTGAAATAATAGAACGGGTCGAAATAAGCTTTTGCGCGGTATGCCGCTTGATGATTGACATCTCGATATGCCAATCGTTGTAGTGCGTAATTCTTGAAAATGTAGCGATAGAAAAACAGTGGTGGTGTGCTGTTATTATCCCGGCTTCCTGTTCCGGCGGGCGCGATGAGTGTAAGCGTCAAAACGGTTTCTTCGTGGGCATGGGCATGATAGAGCGCTACCCTGGCGCCCATCGAATGGCCGACAAGATGATATGTCGCGATACCAAGCGCATCGAGTGCCTCGTGGACAATCTCTGCATGCCTATCGGCGGTGTAGGTGAAATCGAACGGTTTATCCGAATGGCCGAAACCGACAAGATCAAACGCTATGACATGATAATCGCTGGCAAAGTCATTCACAAGCATACGGAAATCATAACTGCTCCCTAAAAAACCGTGAATGAAAACAATCGCCGGTTGCCCCGAATCACCGTATTCCCGGTAGGCCAGTTCGATGCCGTTCAGATTAAGCTTTTGAACCGCATCGATCGCGGTCTCGTCATACGCTGTTTCAATTCGCTTTGCTTGGAAAACGCTGTATGCCTGGAGACTAGACGCTCCAATCAAGATGACGAGACTCGAAAACATCAGGATTTTTTTGATTATGCCTTTCATAATGTCACCTCATCAACATTATACCCTAAAACTTTAAATTAACTTATAATCAGGCGATGACATTTCAGAAGATTGTGTTAAAATGTAACAGGATAACTTAAAAAGAAAGAGGCTGAAACTATTATGGAAGAAACAATGGAAAACCCCACGTTAGGTAAGAAAATACTGAATTATCTCGTCAAGACCCTAAATGGTATGGCACTCGGATTATTCTCTTCTTTGATCATCGGTGTTATCATCGAACAACTCGGCATTTTGGTTGGAAACATCGCCTTTTTGAACTTTAATGCGTTTTTCCTGAACCAGGACCTGTCGACAACACTGATTCTACTCGGAAACACCATGAAAGGCTTTATGGGCATCGGGATCGGTCTCGGTGTGGCTTTCGCCCTTGATAAGAAAGGGCTGGCTTTGATTGCCGGCGGTATCGCCGGTGGCATCGGAACCTCAATCTATAGCGACCCGGTCGTCGCCTATCTCACCACCATAACCGCGATTGAAGGTTTGAGCTTGATCCTAAGAAAGAAAACGCCGCTGGATATCATCCTGATTCCACTCCTATCAGCGCTGATCGCATTCTTTGTGGCCAGCATCATCGGTGGTCCGGTGGAAATCACCATGCGGGCGATCGGTAGCTACATTCAATCGGCAACCAATTATACGCCATTCTTCATGGGTATCGTCATCGCCGTTCTCATCGGTATGGCTTTGACTTCCCCGATTTCATCGGCTGCAATCGCCATTTCGATTTCACCGGACCCCTCAACGGGTCTTGTGGGCATCGCCGGCGGCGCCGCCGTCATCGGTGGGGTCACGCAGATGTTGGGCTTTGCCGTGATGAGCCGCAAGGACAACAACATCGGGACTGTCATCAGTGTCGCGATCGGCACATCGATGCTGCAGTTCAAAAACATTCTCAAAAAACCGGTCATCTGGTTGCCGCCCATCATCGTTTCTGCGATATTGGGGCCTGTATCCACCCTGGTTTTCCGCATGGAAAGCACGGCTATCGGTTCAGGTATGGGAACCAGCAGTTTCGTTGGCCAAATCGGCACCTTGGATGCCATGGGTCACAGTGTCGGTGTCTACACGGCCATTCTGATTTTACACTTCGTTCTACCCTTACTCGGGGTCTTTGCGCTTGATCTGCTGTTCCGCAAACGCGGCTACATCAAACCGGGTGACTTGAAAATATGATGCACCAAGGTTGACGATTTGGTCAACCTTTTTTAATGGAATTACGGATGGAACTATCACAATCCCCTGAAATAAGGTAGAATTAAAGTATACATGCCTTCTCAGTAACCGCAAAGTGTGATGCCATATGCTTAGTGGCGCTTATTTTGTGCCAATCCAATCGTTCATAACGGTCGTTTTTATTCAGGTTCATTCACGGGAAATCCCGTAATTCAGGGTTACATCCGGATGCTTTTTGTGAGAAATCATCATGAGATGAGGCATCCAGAATCACCCACAGTGATAGTTTGTATATAAACCAATAACCTATAAAAGCCGCGGATACTAGATTCTGATATTTTAGGAGGGTTAAGATGTCATATCGTTATATTTATGGTCCCATCGCTTCAAGACGCCTCGGGAAATCCCTTGGGATTGCCCCTATCACCGGAAATTACTGTAACTACGGCTGTGTCTATTGTCAGCTTGGTACCATTGTCTATAAACCCAATGAACCGGCCGCGTATTTTTCACTGGATGAGATCACCGCAGACATCGATGCCGCTTTGGCTCAGACACCTGATCTTGATGTCATCAGCATTGTTGGTGACGGTGAACCCACGTTGCATGAGAATTTGATCGATATCATAACTCATATCCGCACGAAAACAGCCAAACCGATTGCCGTTATTACCAATGGATCCTTGTTGCATAACCGTCATGTGCGTGCGGCCTTGAACCAGGCCGACATCGTCCTGCCATCCTTCGATGCGTATGATGCTGCGAGTTTCAAACGCATTAACAGACCCTACGGCAACCTTTCTTTCAAAAAAACCCTTGAAGGGCTGCGAACCTTTTCGCAGCAATATCCTGGCAAGCTATGGCTCGAGATGATGTTCATGGAAGGAGTCAACACATCAACCGGGGCACTTGAATGCTTTAAAGAGATTCTTAAAACCATCCGTTATGACCGGCTTTATCTCAATACCCCGGTCAGACCACCCCGGAAGAAAACCATCCAACCCGTCACCGCGGCTACCATGAGAACCATCCAAGAAAAACTGGGAGGCATCCCGCTGGATTATCTAAGCGAGGAAACCTACCAATCGCTGGAAAAAGACCCATTGATTGCAATCAAATCGCTTGTTAGTCGCCATCCCATGACAACCCATGAAATCGAAGTGTTTCTTAAAACAACCTATGAACGCGATCCAGAAACGCTCATGCAACAAATAAAAAACGATCCCGAGCTCACGATAAAAGCCCACGGACCGTTTCAGATGGTCACCGTCAAAACCTGATGCAGGCGCGCCTGCATCTTTTATTTTAGTAAAAAGAGCGCCTCGGCATCACCGTAGGGATAATACCCGAGTTTTCGATAAAGATTCAAGGCTCTCGTGTTGGTTTTTTCAACCCACAGCATCGAACCGGTGATCCCTTTCTGGGCAGCAACAGAAAGAAGTGTCTGCATCAGCGCCTTGCCATAGCCTTTGGACCGAAATGGGGCATCAACGCCGAGGCCACGGACGAAAACACTTTTACCATCATTATATATTTGACCGAGCACGAACCCGGCTAGCACCGCATCATGGTAGATCACATGGATTAAAGTTGTGTCTTCACGCAAGAACCGGTCGAACTCGGCTCTATCCATGCCGAACAGTTCCGTATCAAGACAGTCAAGCGCCATTTGATAAAGTCTATCATCCGCGTTGCCGTCATAGGAACTGATTTTTTCGTGTGCTATCCGCTCCATCGTTGTGATCTGTTTGGTGGTCATCCCGATGTTGTAGGATACTTGTTGCAGACCTGCGCCGAGATAGAAGGCGCGCAGCATATCGATCATGCCTTCGCTGTCCTTGTCCTCAGAAGCATGGAACTGATAAGGTTTACCCGGTTCGGTTCGCGCTTCCAGATTTCGGATCAGTGCTTTGAAAGCTTTTTGATCATCGAAAGCCACATAGACCCGTGAGGGTTGTGAAGGTTCGATGAAATAACACCAGTGATCCGCGCAGTGATAGTGCCGGTCATCGGTGGATAACCATTCTTTTTCATGGCCATCGGTGTGGAACAGGCTTTGATGACGCTTGGTTTTCGCATGGGTTAACGCTTCGTTTTTAGTCATGGTCAATCCTTTCGTAATATCTCGATGATTTTATCAAGCCGTTCTTTCAAGGACCGTTCGAACTTTGAAGTTTCCACGGGGTTGAAGTATCGCACATCCCTGAGTTCATCCGGCAGATATTGCTGTTTGACGATATGGTTCTCGTAGGCATGCGGATAAAGGTAATCGGCCTTATCCTCGTAGTTATCAACATTTATCAGATGGTTCGGCACTTTGTAGGTCTTGCCGGCTTCGATATCGGCGATGGCTTTATCCAAAGCCGCATAGGCACTGTTGGATTTCGGGGATAGTGCCATCTCCACCACCAAAACGGCCAGTGGAATTCTGGCCTCAGGAAAACCGACGCGTTCGCACGCACGGGCACAGGCGTGCATCTTAGTTTGGATGGAAGTGTTGGCCAATCCGATATCCTCATAGGCGATGACACTCAGTCGTCTTAAGATGCTGTCGAGATCTTCCATGACGATAAGCCGCGCCAGATAATGCAGTGCCGCATCGACATCGCTGCCCCGAATCGATTTTTGCAGAGCGGACAGGATATTGAAGTAATTGTCCTCGTTCTTGTCGAGCGAAAGCGCCGGTTTCAAAATCACGGATTTCGCTTTTTCCAAGGTGATGGTTTCACCGGTAAAAGCTATCTCCAACAATTCGAGCATGTTGATCGCCGAACGAATTTCCCGGTTCGATGCATTGACGATATACGTGATGACGTCATCCATAAAGTTAGCACTCAAATCATCCGGATACTTCTCGATCAGTTTTTTCAGGAATGAAAACAGCTCGTTTTCGGAGATCGAATTCAATTTCAAAACATGGCTTCTCGATCGAATTGCAGGGTTGACACTGTGGTATGGATTGTTGGTAGTCAAACCAATCATGATGACATTCCCTTTTTCGACATGCGGCAACAAATAATCCTGAATATCCTTTTTCATCCGATGGATTTCATCGATAATTAGAAGGGCGCCATAATTTTTAGCGTGCGAAATGATTTCCTTCAGGGTAGCCTTGTTGTCGGTAGAAGCATTGAACGTATACTGATTGAGACCATAATGATGCGCAATAACCTCGGCAATCGTGGTTTTGCCGATTCCTGGGCCGCCATAGAGAATCAACGAGAAATACTGTTTCCGCTCGATCATTTTGCGGATGACGCCGTTTTCACCGACGAGATGCGCCTGACCGACAATGTCATCAAGCGAAGTAGGACGGATTCGGTAAGCCAATGGACGTTTTTGCATTGATACCACCTCAGGAACAATTATACCATCCCTAACGGTTCACGGGACCCGAATCTAAAAGAAAACCGTATATTTTTCACTTTAGAAAGAAAATCATACAAAAGAGACATCTTATGAGCAATCCCGAAGAAAAACAGCACAGAACTCAAAATACGCCGGATAGAAACCAGGCTGAGTATGTTCGCGTGTGCATCAAACACACATATCCATAAATCGGGGTAAATTTGCGTTCTAATCGCTTTTTCAATATCGTTGATAATCAAACACCATCTAGTCTAGAAACGTACTTAGAACGAATGGATTTTCGTCACTTTCTCCGAAACAGAGGATGTGCAAATAAACATAGTCACAAGAAAATTATGACCACGTTTAGTAAAGGCGCAAAGCTCGATCACTCCCATTTAAATATAATCATTATAGGCATAGCCACCCCTATTGCGAGAAAAGAAGCCTCTCTTGATACCGACATATAGCTTCTTATAATATATATTATGTTAACATGATTATATGTCTAAAGTAAGGGAACAGACATGAATATAGTGTAAATGTCTAATTCGTAAATTGAACCTCTCTCGAAAAAAGGTGCACTTTTTTTATAAGATTCAAAAATGCAAATTAGACGGTGGTTGTTCGGTGCAATATATTTTTAACCGCTAAACTATCGTTTCGTGATACAATGACAATGATGAGGTGATAATATGAACAAAGTCGCATTGATCTTCACGGGTGGCACGATTGCCATGAAAGTCAACTCGAAACTTCAAGGTGCCATTCCTTCGGTCACACCGGATGAAATCATCGCTACCCTATATCAACAGACCGATTACCGTAATCTGGAAACGTTTGAATTCTCCAAATTGCCTTCTCCTTCGATCACACCCGAAAAAATGTATGATTTGAAGGCGAAAATAGACGAATATCTAGATAATGAAGCTTATTCAGGCGTTGTGGTCGTCCATGGAACCGATACGCTTGAGGAAACCGCCTTTTATCTTGATGTGGTCTGTGACCACGATAAGCCGGTTGTGGTGACCGGTTCGATGAAAAATGCCAGTGAACTCGGTTATGACGGTCTTACGAACCTCGATGCCAGCATCAAAGTTGTCCTGAGTCCGCAATCTAGGAACAAAGGTGTTCTTGTTGTTATGAACTATCAGATTCATGCGGCCTGCGAGGTCACCAAGACCCATACGCTTAATCTGGATACGTTCAAGAGCATGGAATTCGGCCCTTTGGGCATCATCGACGATGAGGATGTCATCTATTACCGGATGCAGGCGCAACGCAAGGCCTATGCCCTTAAACGTGGTTTCAACCAAAAAGTCGGCCTGATCAAGGTCTACGCCGGGATGGGTCCAGAGATTTTCGATTATTATATCACCAACGGCTACCGGGGCATCGTCATTGAAGCACTTGGCCGCGGCAACGTGCCGATGAACATGATGGACGGCATAAAAAAAGCCCGCGAACATGGTCTTGAGCTGATTATAACCTCAAGAGCGCTCTCGGGACGGGTTCTTGATACCTACGGTTATCTCGGTGGGGGCAAGGACCTCATTAAAACGGGCTGTATTCTCGGCGGGACCCTATCCGGTCCCAAAGCGCGCATCTTGCTGATGCTGGCCTTTGAAAACGACCTGGACCATGACCAGATCAAACACTTGTTCATCTAAAAGACTCCCGCGGGAGTCTTTTTCATTTGCTATAGCAGGGTTGCGGGGTCAATCTCGTTGATACGGCCTAGAATATTGGTCTCAAGCCATGAACCCAGTTGTTTTCGCTTGATTTTCTCCAGTTTGCGGATGCTTCTCAGGTTCAAAGCGGCCACATGACCCAAAGGATAGTATTGCGCACAGAGCGCATCGGTGGTTCTGAACGAATCCACCACCCACAATTTCGGATCGTCTAGAGGAAATACATCCCGTACAAGGCTCTCGAACAATTTCTCCGGTTCTGCACGCTTATCATGGAGATCGAATTCAAACAAGGCGCTGATGCTCAGACGCGCATTCTCGAGGACCTGAATGTTGTTGAGGTGACGTCTTTCGGTTACCGTACAAACCGAATCGATCAGTATCTGTTCGACAACACATGCGAGGATTTCAAATTTCTGGGGACGCATGAATTGGGTCATGGTGTCATCGTCTTGATAGACTTTGATGATGGCGTGAGATAGTTCGTGTAAAAATGTTTTTAATTGCGCCATGGACACTATCGGATGACTTGCGAGACGGATATCGTTTTTCCCGACCTTTTGACAATACCCGGATATGTGGTCCTTCGAGATGGATAATTTCAAATGTTTGTCGAACGAACCAAGTTGTAGTTTTCGTTTGACTTTATCGATGATGAGCGTGGCATCGTCATGTTTGGGTCTTGGACCGATCATTTTTAGTTTCTTGAAAAAGTTATCATAGGTTATCCGGTATTTCCGTATCAGTTTCTGACGCTTTTTTTCTTCCTTTTTGATGAGGACGGCCAACATGGTTTTGATGTTGATTTCCTTGACATCGTCGAAATCCATGTGCATCGCCTTATAGGATTCGAAATTATGAAGTTTGGCGAGTTGATCCCGTTTTTTCATCAGTTTCAGGATATCTTGCGACATCCTGGCATGATCCAAGCCTTGTGCAGGCGTATCATAGCGTTCAAAAGCCTCGAGCTTTCGCAAAAGTATCGAGACATCGGGATGATGCTCGATACGGCCTTGCAAGATGAAAGGCTTTTTCTTTTTGGATTGGCTCAGATGGTTGTATAGGATGGCGTCGTCTTTCTTGAGGTCATGTGATGCGCCATCTATCAGGTTTTCCCAAAGGTGTTTTTGGTAGGTGTGATAATCTTTGATGAATGTTTTTTCGTTCATGGTATCCGTCCTTATCAGTTGGCGATTAGCTTCAGGGCGTCCTTAACGAGGCTGGCGGTATCCTTGGAACCATCCAGTTTCTTGACAACCCGTTCTATTTCCCTTGATTTATAGCCGAGTGCACGTAAAGCGTCTTCGACTTCCTCGAGCTGACGTTTACTTTTGATGTTGATGGTGTCGATTTGCAGTTTCCCTTTCAAATCAAGGATGATCTGTTGGGCCGCTTTGGGTCCAATCCCCGGGAAACGGTTCAGGTACTTGGTATCACTGGTTTCGATGGCGCGGATGATTTCCTCGACCTTGGCGGCTGCGAGAACGGCCAGGGCGCTTTTGGGTCCGATGCCTTTGACATTGAGCAAGCTTTCGAACAGTCTTTTTTCCTTGATGTCGGCAAAGCCGTACAAAGTATGGGCGTCCTCGCGGACATGTTGGTGGATGAAGAGCTTAAGAAAATCATCCATCTTGAACTCGAAGGGATTGGGGACCCTGACATGATAGCCGATGCCCTGGACTTCAAGGGTCACTTTACCGGGCTCGATTTCAGTGATGTAGCCTTTTAGATAGCTGTACATAGGCGTTCTCCTTTGTTTGTATAGAAACTAATTACAGAAGATTGAAGATCAGTACGGTCGCGAGGCCGAAATATAGGGCGAGCGCGGTAACGTCGTTGATGGTTGTAACAAGCGGACCGCTGGCAACCGCAGGGTCGATGTTCAAGGCATTGAGAACGATGGGGATGAAACTGCCGAGAAAGGCTGAGAGTACCAAGGCGGAAAAGACGCTGATGCCGACGACAAATGCGACAGTTGTCGCTTGGATCGTATCACCGACGGCACCGATGGGTGCGATGGTGAGGAACACCCAGGCCGTCAAGAACGAAAGACCACCCAATAAGGCGCCGTTCAGCAGGCCGATCGTCACTTCCTGAATCAGATGGGCCACGATGTTGACCCGGGTTCTCAAGGTTTCCTTGGAGATTCGCAGAATGGTTACAGCAAGCGATTGCGTTCCGATGTTCCCCGCCATGTCGAAAATAAGCGGCTGAAAGAGCACCAGGGCCGTAATCGCGGCGATGGTTTCCTCGAAAGAAGCCAAAACGGTGGCAATGACGATGTTCAATAATAACAATAACGCAAGCCAGGGGAGTCGTTTTCGCGAAGATCGCATCGCGGTTTCGTATTTATCGTCTTCGGTGGGAAGACCGGCGAGCTTGGCATAGTCATCATGGGCTTCCTCTTCAATGATATCCATGGCGTCATACATGGTGATGATGCCTTCGATAACGCCAGAATCGTCCAGGACCGGCATCGCCAAGGTATCGTACTTACGGATATCACTGACGACTTCCTGAATGCCGTCTTGGACATTGACCGCATAGAAGTTTTCGTTCATGATCTCGCCGATGGTGATGGGATGCTTGGCGACAATCAAGTCTTTTAGGTCCAGGACGCCGATGAGTTTATCGTTGTCGTCAACGACAAACAACGTATCGATCATTTCTACTCGGTTGGCGTCGGAGACAAGGATTTTCATCGCGTCCTTGACGTCCATTTCAGGTTTGAACTTGATGAAATTGGTGTTCATCTCCGAACCGGAGGTCAAGTGTTTATAACGGGATAGCTTTTTGAGCTCTTCTTGTTTTGCATCATCGATCAGAACGAGAAACTCGGCGGAATCTTCGTATTTCAGGTGTTGCAGGATGTCAACGGCATCATCGTTTTCCATCAGTTCCAAGAGTTGTGCCGCGGTATGCTTGTCGAGTTCGAGCATGAACGTAGCGGCTTTCTCTTCGCTCGTATGCGCCATCGCGCGGGCAAGCTTTTCACGGGTGATGTACTTATAAAGCCTCGAGCGTTCCTCGTCGTTCATCATCAGCATGGCTTCAGAAATGTCGAACGCGTGATATTTATGCAACTTATTTTGTAGGATGCGCAGACGCTGTTCATGTCTGATCAGCGTAAGGATCTCCTTTGGCTTATTGCGTTTCAATATTGGTAGTGGTCTCATGTTAACCTCCCCAAATCCCGAGAATGATGATGGTGGCGATGGCGAAATAGACGACAAGGCCCAAGATATCATTCAACGTGGTAATGAACGGTCCGCTGGCTACAGCGGGATCGATGTTCAATTTATTCAACGTAAGCGGAATCATCGCGCCGAACATCGTAGCCAGAATCAAGGCGATGCCTGTACTCAGACTGATGGTGAAGGCGATGATGAAAAGGTTGTGTTGCAGTGTTATCATTCCGATGCTTTGGATGACACTAAGAAAGAGCGTGGTGGTTACAAAAGAAAACAGACCGATCGCAAGGCCGTTCAACAAGCCGACCCGTAGTTCCTTCAAGACATGCTGGCGCGCGGCTTGCGAATCGCTGTAGTAGTTTTTGCTGATGCCCCGCACCGTAACGGCCAACGATTGTGTGCCTGTATTCCCGGCCATCCCCATGATCAGCGGTTGAAAGAAGACAAGCACCGTAACCTGGGCGATGGTTTCTTCAAACTGGGAGATGATTGTGGAAACGACCAGTCCAAGTACCAATAGCATCGTAAGCCAAGGCAAGCGGTGCATCGCAGAACGCCAGATCGACCGGTTTACCGACTCCTCACTCGAGATGGTCGCAAAACGGGCGTAATCTTCGTCGGTCTCGATATCGAGGATATCGGCGGCATCATCCATGGTGATGACCCCTTTTAGCTGGTTTTGTTCATTCACGACGGGCAAAAGGTAGATTCCGTAGTTCTGGATGAGTCGTGCGACTTCTTCGGTCTCGTCATTTTCCTTGACCGTAATGATATCGGTGCGCATCAGATCATCTATCTTTTTCGGAGAGCGTGCTTGAATCAAGGCTTTCAGTTCGATGACCCCCTCAAGGAAGTCATTGTCATCGAGCACGAAAAGCCGTTGGATGCCTTCGGTGCTTTCCGCGTTTTTAATCAGCGTCTTCATGGCATCCTTGACATCCATCCCTTTTCTGAGTTCGATGAAGTCGGTGGTCATGATGGAACCTGCGGTTTCCTCCCGGTAGGTTATCAGCGTTTCAAGGTCGTTGCGTGATTCCTTATCAAGATTCTTGAGATATTGATTCCGGTCTTCGGCATCGATCAGCTTGAGGATGTCTGTGGCGTCATCCCGGTCCATTGTGGCCAAGATACGACCGACTTTGGGTGTATCCATTTTATTGAAGAGCTTGGCGGCTTTCTTGTCGTTGATATGCGAAAACATGTCCGCAAGAATATGATGATTCAATGCCAAAAGGGCATGATGTTGATCGTCTTCGGGCAACTGTTCAAAACTTTCCGCAATATCGGAAGGATGATAGGTGCTTAACATTTTCTGCATTTTTTTCGGAGAAGCGGTTTTGATGATATGCGTAATGTCTTGCACGTTTTCATTCATGATAATCACATCCTTTCTTAAGTATTATAACACTTTTAAAGCGCTCTAGCATCCAATTGCCACATATTTTTACGTGTTATAAAGGTTGTATACGAACGAAAACATGCTGAAAAAAAGAACACCTGAGGGGTGTTCCTTAATCAAGAAACTCGAAACTGACATCGAAAATTCTGACGGTATCACCGTGCTTGACACCCAAATCTCGAAGTTCACGGTCAATGCCGAGGCTTCTGAGTTGTCTGGCGAAGCGCTTGATCGATTGATCCTTTGAGAAGTCGGTCATCTCGAAGATTCGTTTGAGGCCTTCGCCACCAATCTCATATATCCCGTCATCGGCGCGGTTGATGGTGTAGGGTTTCTCCATGCCTTTGAACTCATAGACCACGGTTTCTTCAAAATCGTCCTTGTCATAAAGCGCATCGCGTCTGACTTCATCAAGTCTATCCGCGGTTTGATGGATCAGTGTCTCCAAGTTGTATTTCGTGTGGGCGCTGATGGGGATGACGGGAATATCCACATCGAGTTTCTCCTTGAACGCTACGAGATTCGCTTCACTTTCGGGCATATCCATCTTGTTGGCCACAATCAGCGCCGGTCTTTGAGAAAGGTCCACTTTTTCATAGTGTTCAAGCTCTTGCTTGATTGTCAGGTAATCCTCGTATGGGTCGCGACCTTCCATCGCACTCATATCAACAACGTGCAAAACAAGTCTCGTACGCTCGATATGACGTAAAAACTCGTGTCCCAGACCCTCGCCCTGTGAGGCGCCTTCAATGAGACCCGGTAGATCGGCGACGACATAACTGCGCTCATCGTTGGTTCCGACCACACCGAGGTTGGGCACAAGCGTGGTGAAATGGTAAGCGGCAATCTTCGGTTTGGCCTTTGAAATGGCACTGATGATGGTGCTTTTTCCGACCGAAGGCAGCCCGACGAGACCGACATCGGCCAACAGTTTCAGCTCGAGACGGATTTCAACATCCTGGCCGGGTTCACCTTTTTCGGCGATGTCGGGTGCGGTATTGCGGCTCGTAGTGAACTTGACGTTGCCGCGTCCACCGCGCCCGCCCCGTAAGATGATCGCCTGTTGTCTATGTTCGGTGATATCCGCCAGCACTTTACCGGTTTCGGCGTTGAAGACCGTCGTACCGATGGGTACTCTCAGAATCATGTCTTCGCCGTTTTTCCCGTGCATTTTCTTGTTTTTCCCGTTTTCACCGTCCGTTGCCTTGCGCAAGCGGTTATAGCGGAATTCCAGTAACGTGGATAAACCTTCATCCCCTTCGAAAATCACATGACCGCCACGGCCGCCATCACCACCCGAAGGGCCGCCCATGGGGACGTATTTCTCACGGCGGAAGGCACTCATGCCGTCGCCGCCTTTACCACTTTGTATTTTCAGTTTTACAAGATCGACAAACATGGAATCACCTCATAGATTCTCCAACCAAAGTTTCAGTGCGTGGCGCGATGTGAACCTTAGCACACGCTTTTGGTGGTTTTTGGTGCTGATGTAACCTTTGATCAACCGGTTTTTCGGTTCGAAAAAGGCGGTATAACGTAGAAATTCCTGATCGATGGCTTCAAGACAACCGGAAGCCATATCGCTTCTCGAGCGGTTTTTGTAGCGGGACGCTCTTTGAATGATGCCTTTTAAGGCTAGGGATGCAGGATAATCGAGGATGATGATCGTATCGGCGATGGCGAGGCGATCCTTGAAAGTGTCATGGTTCATATAGTTGCCGTCCATGACGAAGCGGGCGTTGGCTTGCAGGAATGTGCGGACTCTTTGATTGAAAATATCACGCGCAAGGGCCTGCCAGTTGTCTTGCCAGTACAGCTGATCAAGGTGTAGCACCGATAGATCGAAGCGTGCACCGAGTTGTCTTGCCAACGTGGTTTTTCCTGTACCGGGACCGCCCAGAATGAGAATTCTTCGCATGATGCCATAGTCGATTTCACGTTCAAAGGCGAGACGGTCGATATCGGGCAGATAACCGCGATATTCGAACTGGTGCTTCCGGATGAGACCCCGCATCGGCGTATTGCCAGCGTGGGTATCGATTCTAATGGCGCCTTTGTGACGTGTCTTCGCCTGAGCGATGGCATGCTTCATCAGGAAATCACCGATGCCTTTGCCTTGTGCTTCGGGGTCTACAAGCAAACGGTGGATCACCAACGCATCCTTGTATTTCCAAGAAAGTACCCTGTAACTAGGTTCGTCCTCATCAAAGAGGGCCATGACAGCGCGGATGGTCTGGTCGCTTTGATAGACATACAGACATCCTGCATTGATATCAGCCAAAAAATGGGACTTGCGCGGGTAGTCAAGCGACCATTGTCTATAATTATTGGCGTGCATGGTCTGGATGGTCTTCAAAGCAAGCGCATCGATGCTTTCAAGGTCTTCCTTGGTTGCTAACCTGATCATATCGGCTCCTCGGTTCGAATGTCTCAACTCATTATACATGCGTGCAAAAAAAATGGCAAACAGTAATCACTGCCTGCCAAGTCTTATTCAGGGTAAACGGAAGCTTGTTTCCGGTTTCTACCGAGTTTTTCAAAGCGGAGAACACCATCGATTTTGCTGAAAAGGGTGTCATCGCCGCCGATGCCGACATTATTGCCGGGATGCACTTTCGTGCCACGTTGACGATAGATGATCGAACCGGCTTTCAAGTACTGTCCATCTGAGCGTTTTGCCCCTAGGCGTTTTGATTCTGAATCACGACCGTTCTTGGTCGAACCGACACCTTTCTTGGATGCCATTAGCGGTTGTGTGCGAAAAGTCAACAACATGTTTCTCACCTCCGAAGTGATTGGTTTTTCGTTTATTGTTCGATGCTTGTAATTTCGAGTTTTGTGTAGGGTTGTCTATGGCCTTGTTTACGACGATAGTTCTTTTTCGGTTTGTATTTGAAGACAATGATTTTACGTTGTCTGCCGTGTTTGACGACTTTGGCATTGACTTTAGCGCCATCGACAAGCGGATTTCCGACTGTGAGTTCGTCGCCGCCGATCATGAGCACCTTGTCGAATGTGACCGTCTGGCCTTCCTCGACATCAAGCTTTTCAACGTAGATCTCTGCGCCTTCGGTAACGCGTAGTTGCTTACCACCGGTTTCAATAACTGCATACATGCTTGAGCACCTCCTCGTTTTTTAAGACTCGCCATCGGGGTGACAGGGTGCCTGTGCTTTAAACCCGTTCTGTGCGGTATGCTTCTAAGCGTCTAAATGATATCAAATATCCTCTAAAAAGTCAATGATAACGGCATCATTCAAACACCTTTTCATATTATACACAAACCAGGGTCATACTGCAAGCGATATTTGCATTTAATAATGTATGCGTCATGACATGGAAAGCAATAATGTTATAATGGGATTACAAAGGAGGAAATGATTATGAAGGACGATAAAAAGAAAAAAGAAAACAAAACCGATCCGCTAGAAAATGAAGTGCCTTTGGATCCGGCAAACAAAAACAAGCCGCTGGATAGCAACGAAGACACTGGAGATCCCTACAACATCGATCCGGGCAATGTCAGAATTCCTCGGGCGGATCAGGAAAAACCGAAGGAAAGAAAGCCGCCGAAACCAAAAAAATAATATGAAAATCAAAGGAAGCCGAGGCTTCCTTTTTCATTGTCGCTCGAAACCGAGGCCTTTTTGTCTTAATGAGAAATAGGCGTCGTGTCCGATGATGACGTGATCAAAGACGTTGATATCCATCATTTTGCCGTTGCGGACCATGATTTTCGTGATTTCGATATCGCTTCTGGATGGTTCAGGGTTGCCGCTTGGATGGTTGTGAACGAGAATCACGCTCGCAGCACTGAGCGTCACCGCATGCTTGAAGACTTCTCTTGGATGAACGATGGCGCTTGATAACGAACCGACGAACAATTTCTGTTTTTTTATCAAAGCCCCCTTGGTATTCAAATAAAGCGCATAGAAGACTTCCTGCATCCGACTTTCCAGCAACGGTCGCATATAGTTATAGACCCTTTTGGGATCCGTCAGCATCGAAGGTGTGCCGAAACTCTCCTCGAACAAGCGTCTGCCAAGCTCGATCGCACCGAGAATCTGGATGGCTTTCGCCTCGCCCAACCCCTTGAACCTTTTAAGCTCTTCAACATCGCATTGCGACAGACGTCTTATGGAGGGATATTCTTTTAAAACTTCGGAGGCAAGGGCCATGACACCGCCGTTGTGCGTACCGGTACGCAATAGAATCGCAAGCAGCTCCTGTAAGGATAAGGCTTCTCTTCCATAATGCAAAAATCTTTCTCTTGGTCGTTCCTTGTAGGGTGTATCCCGGATCAGAAACATCACATCACATCCTTTTACCGAATGATTCTAGGGTAAAAGGTTTTTTTCTTCTAATAAAGTGATGATTTTCCGGTGAGCTGTGGCGATGGCGTAGGGAAAGGTTCTTAAATCGTATAAGTCATTCGGCGCCTTTTCAAGTGTCAGATGGAAGATCTGCATGCTCCAGATTCGGTGTGTGAAAACATGTTTAACGTGTCCGACGGGTTTTAACACGCCATGATAATTGGTACCAAGCAGCGAAGGCAGACGGGAATGATCCGAACCGCCGACAAACTGCGGAAATTCATACATGCCTGCCAGAAGGCCGTGATCGGGTCGTTTTCTCAGCACGAATTTTCCGTTGTATTCAGCAACAACCACATCAAGGGTCTCGGTTGTTTTCGGCTTTGATTTGGCTTTGACGGGAAAAACGCCTTGCATATCATGTTTGTATGCGAAACAATTAGCTTTAAGCGGACAGGCTTCGCAGGAAGGTTCTTTCGTACAGACAAGTGCGCCAAGTTCCATCAAGGCTTGGGTGAAATCACGCGGCACGCTTTGCTCGATTGCCGGTCTCAGCAAGTCGGCGATTTCCTTGCGTGTGCCTTGTTTCAAGACATCAGCCTTTAGACCCATGTAGCGACTGATTACACGTGATACGTTGCCATCCACAGCTAAAGACGGCTGGTTGAAGGCGATGGAATGGATGGCGCTCGCCGTATAATCACCGACGCCTTTCAGCTGTTTGATCGCTGTGAGTGTTTCGGGGAAATCACCTTGAAATTCATCGATGACGGTTCGGGCGGTTTCATGGAGATAACGGGCCCGATTGTAATAACCCAGACCCTCCCAGTATTTGAGCACTTCAGAGACATCTGCGTCCGCAAGGGTTTGAAAATCAGGAAAACGGTTCACGAATCGCTCGTAATAGGGAATCAGCGTTCGCATTTGCGTTTGCTGGGCCATGAGTTCGCTGATGAGTATGTTGTAGGGATTATGTGTATTTCTAAACGGGAGATTTCGCTTGTTTTTCCGGTACCAACTTGTTAGTTTGTCAGCGAACAAACCAGGGTTGTCTATGTTTTTCATTCTATCATCCTAACGTTGTTTAAAGCATCGAATCAAAGAAATATGTGAAAAAACCGATGATGCGTAGCTGGATAGCCTTTGTGCGTGAGATTTCCACCATATCGACCGTACTGTCCGGTTGATAGGAACCGTCCGGATTCACGACCAGGCTCTGATCGATATAGGCATCCATCAGAGCTTGGAATTCGGTGGTGAATGTCTCTGAGCTGATGACCATGACGCTCTCAGTCGAGAGGGTCGCGCTTCTTGGGTCCATGTTGAGCGTCCCGATTACACTGATTTCATCGCCGAAAATCATGGCTTTGCCGTGCAGCGAATGTTCGCCTTGATATTCATGGACGGTGGCTACAGCAGCCAGATCGTTGCGATACCGCATATAGCCGCTCATGGCAAACGGGTTGGGGCTTACAGCCGGAGAGTTTGTCAGGAAGGTTATGGTTTCGGCTGCTTCTGCGTCCGGTAATACCGATAGCATCAGCGGCGAAAAAATGACATAGGGCGAAAGCACGAACCACGCATCGTATCCCAAGGCGATTTCCGTGAGCGTTCGCAGAATCACGGGTTCTTTGTGCATCCGGTTCACCGGCCCGTGGATAAAGGCGGCGCGATCCACTTCTATCGCTGTGTTTATGAGTGTGTTCAATGTATCATCTGGGTAGACCGTGTCCTTGTAGGCCTTAAAGACATCCCGCATTCTTGTTTGTTCCTCAAGGATCCGGTCCGTCTCGTGTTGGACATGTAGTTTCGTATATGGTTGGCTGAACAACGCATTATAATAATCGCTCATTGCCGTGATGGTGCTGTGGGGTCCATCACCGAAAACCAGAACATCGAGATCATGCGTGAATGCCCAGTCGGATTCGGGCATCTCGAAATAACGGTCTCCGATGTTTCTCCCACCGATGATGCCGTAGCGTTCATCCACGACGATGAACTTGTCGTGGAGTCGGTTTTGAATGGTATAGGGCAATACCGGATTATAGGGTTCATAGAATTTGAAGGTGATGTTTTCATGTGAAGCGAACGCATCATAAGGCAGGTTCGTATCGCGGGTCTGATAATAGAACATGTCATCAAGGAGCAGGTTGATGTGAACGCCCCGGTCGGCCGCTTCCAGCAATGATCCGAAAAATATGTCTCGGGCGGTACCGCCATGAATGGTGTAATAGGAAATGTCTATCGATTCTTCAGCGGCTTCGATAATGGCCAGTCGTGCATCCAAGGCCATATCGCCCTGATCCAAAATATAGGCGTAGGTCGGCTCGGAGGTTGGTTCCAGTAACGTCTCGACGTCATAGGTGATATCTGATGGGACGATCAAAGGCAGATTGAACACCAAAAAACCGAATACAAAAGTGTATCCGATAAAGAAATATAAAGAAACAATCACAATTTGAACCACGTTTTTCATGAAATCACCGTCTTCATTATAACCCATATGCAGGCATCAAATCCATATGTTGCACAAAAGTCTTGGTATTTCGTTTTCTCTCGATTAATGATACAATTGATATGATAATAAAAAAGGAGATGAATAAGATGCTTACGGGAAAAACGGCTTCTAAAGGAAGGGCACTCGGCAAGGTGTTCAAATTCGAGAAAAAAGAGCTTCATATCAAGAAAGAGACCTGTGAGGATCCCAAACAGTGCTTGAAAGCATTCAAGGATGCCTTGGCAAAAAGCAGTGAAGAACTTCGGGCTTTACGAGATAGGACCCTGGAAAAACTGGACGAGGATCATGCGGACATCTTCGAAGCGCACATCGAAATGGTCAATGATGTCGAAATCAGAAACCAGGTCATCGCCATGATCGAGGATAAAAAAAGCGCCCAGTTAGCCTACAAGACCGTTACCGATCAGTTCATCGAGATTTTCGAGGGCATGGAAGATGAGTATTTTCAAGCCCGGGCCGCGGATGTCAAAGACATTCAACATCGGGTGCTATCCCATCTATTGGGTGAACCGATCAAGGATATGAGCATGGTTGATACCGACACCATTGTATTTGCGACCGATCTGACACCCAGTGACACGGCGAATTTCGATTTCAGTCATATCAAAGGCTTTGTGACCGAAACCGGGGGCATGACATCACACACCGCGATTATGGCTCGGGCATACAACATTCCTGCCATCGTCGGCGTCAAGAACGCCTTGAACCAGGTTGAAGATGATATGCTTGTCTATCTGGATGCGACCGACAACAAGATTCATCTCGATCCGGATGATGCTACGATTGAAAAAGCGCAGACAGCCATCAAAGCAGACGAAAGACATCTGGAAATTCTGAAAGAATATCAACACATAAAGACCAAAACCAAGGACGGAGTCCATATTCCGCTTTTTGCGAATATAGGTTCGGATAGGGAAACCGATGTCCTTGATGAAAACGGTGCCGAAGGCATCGGCCTGTTCCGTACCGAGTTTTTGTTCATGGACAGTGACAAGATGCCGAGTGAGACCGAACAGATAGAAAGCTACAAAAAGGTTTTCTCCGCCATCCAGCCAGTCATCGTCCGCACCCTGGATATCGGTGGGGATAAGGCGCTACCCTATCTCGATCAGGACAAGGAAGACAATCCGTTCCTCGGCAAAAGAGCCATCCGTCTATGTTTTGAAGAAATCGAGATGTTCAAAACACAGATTCGTGCCTTGTTGAAAGCCGCAACGGACCAAAATGATCTTCGTATCATGTTTCCGATGGTTGCGACCCGCGATGAGCTGATTCGTGCGAAGAACATTGTTTCAGAAGTCATGGATGCCTTGGCTGAGCAGAATGAAACCTACCAGAAAACCGTCCATTTCGGTATCATGATCGAAATACCGGCTGCGGCACTCAACGCCGAACAGCTCGGTAGGGAAGTGGACTTCTTCTCGATCGGGACCAACGATCTGATCCAGTATCTTTTTGCGGCCGACCGGATGAACAGCGCCGTCAGCTATCTCTATGAGCCTTTCGACCCGACATTGTTGCGGTTGATCGACACCACAATCAAGGCCGCGAAGGCCACAGACACCGAGATCGGTGTCTGCGGGGAGATGGCAAGCAATCTCGATGCGGCTTTGATACTGGTTGGTCTTGATATTGACGAGCTTTCCATGAATCCGTCGAGCATTCTTGAAATCAGAAGAGCCTTGAGCAAAATTCCCATGGACGCCCTGAAAACGTTTGCTGAAGATGTTTTGAAACAACCGGATGCCCATGCAGTCAAAGCATGCATCAAACGGTTCAAGGAATCCTTCGATATGTAACGAAAAGTCCCGCGGCTTTTAGATAAGCTCGGGACTTTGTTTGTCTTTATGGATTGCCTTCAACGTTTCGCGCCACAACAACTGTCTTGCTGCGGCATCATCAATGACGGCAAGGTATTTTTCCGGTTTCGAACGGTAATAATATAACGCTTCGGGATGCGCTGCCTCGACAAGATAGGTATATGTAGAAACGGCTTTCTCCGGACGGATGCCTCTACTGGTGAACAAACGCCAGATGGCGGCATATAGTTTCGAGGTATCCTTGGTGCCGATTTCAGTCTTCACAAGACCCGGATGCACGGCGTAAACCGGAACATTCTCCTTTTCGCGCAAGCTCATGGCAAACATGATGTTATACAGTTTCGTGCGCATGTAGCTGCGTAGCGGATGATATTTCCCGGTAGCTTCAAGGTCGTCTACATCGAACTTCGCACGCTTGTGAGCGTTGCTGGAGGTAATGATAATGCGGCCTTGTTTTTTTCGAATCAGTGACAGCAGACCGAAACTGAGTTTCGCCACAGCCAGATGATTTACTTGATACTGCATTTCGAATCCGTCTTCAGTCATCTTTTTGTTTTTCGGGACCACGGCGGCATTGTTAATGAGGACATCCAGACCGTCTTTGAACTTCTGTTTCACGGTTTCAATCGTCTTTTCGATCGCGGAAAAGGATGCCAAATCGCATGTCAACAGCAAATGCTGTTCGGGTGTTTCACTTTTATGTGCCAACAGTTTCAGTTTCGCTGCGTTTCGTCCGATGCCGATGACAAAATGGCCCTGATGCTGGAGATGTTCGAAAAGCGCCTTGCCGATACCGCTGGTGACACCGGTTATCAGGATCGTTTTTTGCATCAACCAAACACCATGACCGCTAAAATAATCAGCAGGACCAAGGATATCACAAACAAAGCCTTCTTGAGCAACACATAGTATTTAAGCATTTATATTCACTCCTTCAAGGGAATAAAAAAGGCTTGCCTAGACAAGCCGGTATAATCAAAATGGTGCCGCTAGCTGGATTTGAACCAGCAACCTCTTCCTTACCATGGAATTGCTCTACCGGTTGGAGCTATAGCGGCCTACAAACAACCTAAACCATTTTAACATGAAACATTTGACTTGAAAAGGGGAAATTTTCACAAATTGACAAGAACCGCGTCCGCTTCTACTTTCGTTTCATAGGTTCTGGCTCGTTTTGTCGGTATTTTAACAAATAAAAGTTTCGCTTTTTGAGCGATTTCACCGTTTGTCACATTGATTTTAGCTCCATGGGCGGCGCAGATGATATGATCCTGATCCAAAGTGCCCTTGTAAAGTGAAGCGCGCATATGGGGACATCTGTCGTTGAGAACATAGGGCTTGTCATTATAGGAGACAACCAGCAATGATTCGTCTTTTTAACGACCCGCTGTTTTCCTTTCTTTACCAATGTAGAAAGATGACAAACTTTATACCATGCCATATTATGCACATCCTTTGTTCCATTATATCAAACTGCTCATAAAACACCACTTTGTTATTGAATTATCGTTTTGTGGTGATATAATATGATGTTACCACCAATCCTGGAAACGAAAGGAGTTTTTCTATGTTCACATTGACTATTGATGGTCATAAGAAAACCTTTGATAAAAGAATTAGACTGCTCGATCTCATCGACGATCCGGAAAAACGCTATTTCATCGCGCTGGTAAACAACCGACTTCGGGAACTACATTATATCATCGACTACGACGCAGAAGTCAAATTTCTCGATACCACCCACGCTGAAGCCATCTTCGCCTATGAAGCCTCACTCCGATTTCTGATGGCAAAAGCCTTCAAGAACATCTATCCCGATTTCAAATTCAAGTTTAATCATAGCATTTCCCGTAGCATCTTCTGTCATATTCTCAATCTGGACACGCAAGCCGATATGCAGGCGATCCTGGATAACCTCGATCAGGAGATGCAACGGCTGATTGCTGAGGATCTGCCGATTGAAAGAATGGAAATGACCAAGGATGAAGCCATTTCTTTTTATGAAAAACATGGTTATGATGACAAAATCGAAATTATCCGCTACCGACCGGAAGATACGGTCCACTTCTATAAAAGTGGAAGCTATATCAACTATATGTATGCGTTGATGGTTCCTTCGTGCGGTTATCTGAAGGATTATAAACTTCGTCAATACCCGCCGGGTTTCCTCATTCAATACCCACGAGCTGAAAAAGGCGGCAACATTCCACCTTTTGAAGACGACCCCATCTACAGCAGAGTTCTAAGACAGGCAAATCGCTGGACCGAGCGCATCGATGCCGAGACGATCGCACGCATGAACCGCCACGCCGAAAGTGACAGCGTCGCCGAGTTCGTGCAGATGAACGAATCCAAGCACAACCAGATGCTTTCGGAAATCGGCCAGATCGTACAAAACAACAGTGATGACATCCGGCTAATTGCCATCGCCGGCCCGTCCTCCAGCGGAAAAACCACGTTTTCAACCCGTTTGAGGGTCGAACTGATGACCCGTGGTTTGAAACCGGTCATGATTTCCTTGGATGATTACTATCTTGACCGTGACAAGATCGAACCGAATGAAGCTGGTGAAATCGATCTGGAACACATCAACACGCTTGATATCGACTTGTTCAATCGCAACATGCTCGATTTGATACAAGGCAAGGAAGTTGATATACCGACGTTCGATTTCATGACCAAGACCCGCAGCGGATACAAGAAATTGAAGATCACCGAAGACAATCCGATTATCATCGAAGGCATTCACGCCTTGAACGAACAACTGACGGCTCTGATTCCCCAACACCAGAAGTTCAAGATATTCATCTCGCCCCAGGTTCAGATCAACATCGATCTTCATAACCCGATCAGCATCACGAACCTACGGTTGTTGCGTCGCATCGTCCGTGATAAGAAATTCCGCAACGCACCGGCTTCGAAAACCATCGGGATGTGGCCATCGGTACGCCGTGGCGAATTTCGTTGGATCTATCCGCATCAGGAAGAGGCGGATTATGTCTTCAACAGCGGTCACGCCTACGAACTATGCGTCATGAAGAAACACGCGCTTAGTACCTTGATGGAAATTCCGCGTGACAGTGAGCACTTCATCACCGCGAACCGGCTCATCAAATTCCTCAAGTATTTCAAGGATATCGATGATGCGCATGTACCGAACAATTCGCTTCTGAGAGAGTTCATCGGCGGATCCTGTTTCGATCTATAAGAAAAAAGACCAGATCATGTTCAACTACTTGATCTGGTCTTTTCTTTTATCTTCTTCTTGAGTCTTTCCTGGTAGTCCTGCGTCGTGGCTTCTTTCATGATATAAAGATCGCGATCGGCACGTTTGAACACGGACTCGAACGGTTCGTCTTTGGATTTTCGTAATGCGGTGCCCACGGAGATGCTGATTTCCTTAAGCGGGTTCTTGTGTTGACACGCCTGTATCAAGTTATTACGCATCTTTTCGAGTTTTTCCTTGGATGCGTGTTTGACCAGGACGACGAATTCATCGCCGCCGGATCGAGCCGTGACGACGTCTTCCTTTTCAAAAAGGTTAAGTTTGGCCACGAAACGTTTGATCAGATCATCGCCACTCCGGTGTCCGAAATTGTCGTTGAACAATTTCAATCCGTTGATATCAGCCAGCAACAACCCGTAATGCGGGTATGTTTTGTCAAAGTAAGCATAGTTGTTTTCCAAAAAGTTACGATTGTAAAGACCGGTCATGATATCGTGACTTTGGGCTTCCTCCAATTGATGGAACAGACGGACGAACTTGGTTTCGTTATAAAACAGATATAGATAGCCGACGATGTTGAACTCCTTCAGCTCAAACTTGTTTTTCTTTGTGTAGTAATAAGGTCTGTCATCGCTTTTGTCGCTCACATCGTCGATGGAATCATACAAAATGGCGTGCTTTTCCATTTCGGTGATCAGTTCGTGGATATAGCGGGTTTCATTTAGATTGTATTGTTTTGATAAATTGGAGGAAACCTCGATGATCTGGCCGTTTTCTGTGGTTAGGACGTAGTCTTCACGCATGCCATCGAGAATCGTTCTTCTGCCTTCTTGCAAGAGCGCGAAGTAAAAGTCGCTTTTGTACATGAAATAATACAAGCCATAGGAGAAAAGGACCACGGTGAAATAAGTCGGGTCGACATACAAAGCATAGACGTTTATGTGGAGAAAATTAAGAACCAGAGCGACGATGATGGAAATCACGAAAAAGAGGAAAGGTTTACGGTAATGTTTCTTGAAAGGAATGGTCCCATAATACAACAAAAACCTGGCGACGCTATAAAGAACTATCGTGTAGCTTAGTAGCGTATGAACAATGAAAGCCGGTGCCAGATGTACGTCGAAAAGGGTGGTTTGGTCTGGGACCGTTGTCGAGGTGAAGGGAAGCATCCACTGATGCAGGTCGTTTGTCACGGTGACCCCGAGATGAAGCAAAAACAAGACAGGGAAAACACGCAAGATAAACGTCGGAATTTCCCTGTAGATATAGGCGTGTATGGTCCGCATGAGAAAATACGACAGCAGAAATATAATCGGGAACAAGGTCAAATGGATATAATAGGCAATTAAAAGGTTTTCGATGACATATTTGAGAATCATATTGAGCGACCAAGCGAAAACCAGCGTCATGAAGACGCTTAGATACTTGAAACGATGTTTTCTTCGTTGCCGGTACAGTTCAACTACCGGAACAAAAGATAAGAAGGCCGCAAAGACGACCAGAGCGATTTGAAACTCACGCATCGTTCACACCTACACTTTCTTTATGTATACATATGTGTCATCCGTGGATAAGTGCGGATCAAATCGATAGTTATCGACGGTGAAGCTGGTCAGGTTCTCCGGTTTCTCTATTTTGTTTTCCGCCATGAACCGTACCATCTTGCCGCGCATCTTCTTGTTTTCCATCGCCGGACTCTTCAGTTTTCCCTGATCATCCAGCTTGAACACGACGGTAATGATTTGCACTAGGTCACTGTCTATCGCATCGCTATATTCCTTTGAGGCAAGATTGATGATGGTTTCCCCTTTTAAATAGGGGGTTAATAATGGTTTCCAATGGTCCTTGAGGAACATGCCGTCAAGTTTCAATCCCATGGGCAAACGGTAAAGACCGATGGTATCGGTTGGTCTGACAATGCCGTAAAGACCGCTCATGATGTATAGATGTTTTTCAAGATAGTTTCTCGACGCAGCATCCAAGGATGGTGCATCGAGATGTTTGAACTGAAACCCCGTATAGGCGTCCATGGCTTTATGTCGCGCGTCGAAATTTTGAAATCTCGAATAATTTTCAGAAGCGATGGTTTCATTGACCGAAAAGAACGCCGCCAGATCATTTTTATCGAACTGTTTCAGATGGTCGAGCAACGCTTGCGATTTATCCGGAAACAAAGGACTTGTTGTTCCGGGTGATCCAGTTTCGATCATGGTTTTCGATGGTGCAATGATGATTTTCATGTTCTAACCTCCCAACCACATGACGCTGATTAGACAAGGATTCGCTTCATCCCAAAGTGTTTCAAAGACCTCAAGCGGATAGAAACCCATGGCCGCATAAAAAGCACGTGTTTTCCGATAGGCTTCATCATCACGTTTTTCCGAAAGGGTTTTAACCTGTAAAAATTTAAGGTTGCGCTTCTTGGCTTCATCGATATGGCCATTGATGAGTTTTCTACCGATGCCACGCCTGTGATACGGTTTAAGCACACCGGTCACATAGATTTCTCCGGCGTGCTCGTTATGAGTTTTCAACACAGAAAAACCAACGACACCCCCGTCCGCTTCATATACAATCATATGCATCGGACCAACGGTATTGACATACTGTTCGATTGCACTTTCGATGCCAAACCATT
>SL_3KL_010_SEDDRAFT_10000678_pt1 | contig 29064 bp, 19 predicted proteins | sample SodLakKL_010_SED_2_FD_10381 | JGI IMG/M metagenome (IMG submission 10381)
GTGTGAGCAGAGACCAGCTTGGATCAGCGGGAGTATATTACTACCAGTTGGAGACAGGCGATCACACAGCGACGAAGAAGATGATTTTCATGGATTAAGACCGATTAAATCGGTCTGATATTAAATATCGGTTTTGGTAAATTCCCCCCCAATGCGAATTGGGGGGGAATTTTTTATGTGGATACCTCATCGATATCTTTGCCCAAACCATCATTACATTGGCACAAATCCGGGATTAACTAAACCATTAACCCCTGTATTTGCGTTGAAAGATAAAATCGATTTATGAAAACATCCCTTTATTTTGGTTTCGCCCTTTTTATCCTCGCTAGCATTTTTAGTGCATGTAATAATGACGATGACGGGGATATTCAGCGAGGCACTTTGGAAATCTATTTTGAGCCGGTCTATAGTGAATCCGGGCAATTGATAGGTAGAACCACCAATTTTGATTATCCGACAGGCGAGTTGATCCGCTTTATAGTATCAGATATGTATTTAGGTCCTTTGACCCTGAAAGGTGGAATGGAGGATTATGAATTAAGCGATATTGAGTATATTAATCTCAGTGAACCTGAAATGGACAGCGAGACCAATCTCACAGATAAGTATTTGGTCTTTGAAAATGTACCCACCGGTGTTTATTCCTCATTGGAAATTGGAATAGGTGTACCTGAAGAACTAAATGCCATGGCTCCTTCGGACTTTCCTGCAGGGCATCCTCTGAGGCGCGAGAGCCATTTTTGGCCACCGTGGAACAGTTTTATTTTCAGTAAGATAGAGGGACGACTTGATGTGGACAACGATGGTTCGTTCGGGCTTAATTTTATCTATCACGCCGGATTGGATGAACTTTACAGGACCCTCCAGTTTGAAGGGGAGATTGTCATTGATCCCGGACAGGTTACCAGACTGGTATTTACTGTAGATCATGAAAAGCTCTTTGTTAATGATGCGGATGATTTCCTTGATATTCAGGACAATCCGATCGATCATTCGGCAGGAGATCTAGCCTACATGCATTTTATAGCTGATAATTACGCTGATGCCATTACTTTGAGAATTTTGACCGACTGACACAATGATTTGAACATGCGATACACCATTATTGGTATTGTTATTTTTTGTGGGGTCCTCATCCTTTCAGCTTGCAGGGATGAGGACAATGGTATTTCTTCGGATCATGGTGATCTATCACACATTGCATTTGATCCCCAACCCTATGATCTTGAAATCCCACCCGGATGGCCTCAGATGGAAATTCCTGAGGACAATCCACTTACCTACGATGGAGTGCAGTTAGGTCGAAGATTATTTTTTGACCCTGTACTCTCAGTAGATAGCAGTGTTTCCTGTGCCACTTGCCATATACCCGAAAAAGGTTTTTCAGATAATAATCCCGTCGCTATTGGTGTTGGGGGCGCCCTTGGAGATCGGAAGACCATGACCTTACTCAATGTAGGATTCAACAACAATGGACTTTTATGGGACGGAGCCGTTCAAACTTTAGAAGAACAATCTCTCCATCCCATTCAGGACCCCAGGGAAATGAATGCAAGTTTGGATGAAGTTATAGAGCGCTTACAAAATCATTCTGACTACCAAAAGCGCTTTCGCAAGGCCTTTGGTATAAAACACACAGAGGAAATTACCAGTGATTTACTGGCCAAAGCCCTCGCCCAATTCCAACGCATCATTATTGCAGGCGGGAATTCCATTTTCGAGCGTGCTATGAGAGGTGAAATTGCTTTTTCAGATGCGCAGTGGAATGGCTTTGAGTATTTTTTCGATGCCAATCTGCTCACCCTTGATGCTGAATGCGCCCACTGTCATATGAGCCCTCTATTTACCATCAATGAATACCTCAATAATGGAATCACTGAGGTTGAAAGGCTCGTAGATCATCCTGACATTGGTAGAGGGGCTGTGACTGGCAGGCTGAGTGATTATGGAAAATTCCGGACGAATACACTGTATAACTGGGAATTAAGGAACCACTTTATGCACGATGGTCGATTTGAAACCATGGATGATGTACTGGATCACTATATTAGCGGTGGGCATCGCCCTTCAGATCCCGATGAAGACAATGTGGACCTCTTAATTTATCCGCTCAACGTATCTGAAACCGAGCGTTATGAACTTATGGAGTTTTTAAAAACCCTTACAGACACCACATTCCTGGACAATCCCGATCTTCAAAATCCCTTTGAATAGGTAAATGGTTCGTTCCTTTATTGGATAAATTCCCATGCGGAACGGTAGGATCCGTTTTTTTCAATGTATTGCAGCAGGGTCTCATAAAATTCATCTCCGGCCAGGGTGGCTGAGTCTCCTACAAGGACCAATTTCTTTTTGGCTCTGGTCATGGCCACATTCATTCTACGATAATCCTGTAAAAAACCGATTTTCTGCTCCTCATTGGATCGCACCAGAGTGATATAGACTATATCCCTTTCCTGTCCCTGAAAACTGTCGATTGTTGCTACGGTTACCGGGAAAGCCGGACTGTCTTCCTCCAACTCTTCGGTGATAAATTGCACCTGAGCAGAGTAGGGGGAGATTATTGACGTTTGCGGAGCATTCACATATTCCGCGTGGAGAAGTGGCTCTAAATGCTCTCTGATTATCAAATATTCATCTTTATTGTGATAACTTTTGGTCTCCGGATCCTGTTTTTCAAAAAATCCACAGCCCGCTGTATCAATAAATTCAATTGCCTCCCTGGCCTCTTTGTCGGTTGAAATTTGGTGGTTGGCCACACTTTCATGGGCCTTGAGTTTTCCCCTGTAAAACCACTCATTTGAAAAACCCATTATGATATTATTCATCCGGTATTGAGTGTTTAACAAGTAAACCCCTGGAAATTTGCCTATTGCCAGATCGAAAAGGGTTTTACCAAATTCTGTTTTCTCCGCTTCCCCGGATTTAACAGTAGGGGGGAGTTGCCAGGGGTCTCCCGCCAGGATGATTTTTTGGGCCTTTAACATAGCGATCCAACAGGCTCCCTGAAGCGCCTGAGCAGCCTCATCTATGACGCAGTAATCAAATTCAATGCCCTCCATCCAGGGGTTGTCAGCCCCACTCAATGTGCTGCATACGACTTCGGCCCGGTCCAGCACTTCTGCCACCAATCTGTCTTCCAGTTCCCTGGCCCATTTTTTCAAATCTCTCGCTTCCGCAAAAAGCCTGCGTCTTTCTTCTCTTTGCATGGGTCCGTAACTGCGCCTGAATTTTTTGGCCTGCCTGAAGCAATCCTCTGCTTCAAGCCTTATTTTTTTTAGCTGTTTGGCTTCGTTTTTTGAAAAAACCAGGGACTCAAGGCTACAATCGAGCACGTCCCGGTCAATGCGAGATAGATGACCCATTCTCACTACCTTGAGACCCTCGCGATGAAGTTGAGCGGCTATCCAGTCTGTTGCAGCATTGGACGGAGCGCAAACCAGTATTTTATTTTCCCGATGTACAAGTTCTGTGATGAGGTGCTTTAGTGTGGTCGTCTTCCCAGTGCCCGGGGGGCCGTGGATCACTGTAATGTCTTCGGTATTGATGCCGGCTTCCACTGCCTCTTTTTGTGATGGATTGAGGGCTTTGATTTGAGTGGCCTTTTCTCTAATTCTTATTTCCTGAGGTTGACTGTCTCCATAAAACGTCCAAACCAATTTTTTCGCCGGGTGATTGGACTTGAGGTGCAGGAGTTTTTCCATTGAAGCCTTCATCTGGTCAAAAGTCTTTTCATCGTGAATCTGGTCCACTCCTATCCCTCCTTCGAATATCCAATCGGGCAAGAACTCCTCGTGCAGTATAACTTTCATCTTGCCACGGTGAAGGTAGTGAATAATTCCCCTGGTCTCATGAGTAACTTCCCCTTGTTTTAGTCGGAATATCCTTACCGGTTGGCCACTTTGGAAGTGGTCCCTCGTTTGTTTTCCCACATTTTTGCCTGCCGTAATAAAAGGCAATTCCCCCAAAGTAAATCCGCTGTCCTCAATATCTACAGGATACCAGCAATAACCCTGATTTTTGCGTTGGTGCACCAGGTCGTCTGTGAGTACAGCTATGGCCATTTGTTCCTGATGACTCCGCTCCAACTCGAGGCCCTCTAACCAGTTTTCTATGTATTGCCAGGGGGTTGAATATTCCATAAAATCTATTGAAGGGTGGTATGATGCAGTAAGTTAAAACGCCCCCTCGGTAAAAAGGGGGCGTTGAAAAGTATTGTAAAAATAAGATGTCGCTACATTCTATTTCCCTTCACGAATCTCATTGGCTCGTTTCTTGATCACTTCCACCACTTCGGGATCGAGCAGAGTGGAGGTGTCTCCGAGGTTTGAAGTATCTCCCTCAGCTATTTTCCTGAGAATTCTACGCATGATTTTTCCCGATCGGGTTTTGGGTAATCCCGGTACAAACTGCACCACCTCGGGCTTGGCAATTTTACCGATTTGCTCCACAACTGACTGAATGATATCCGATCGCAGGGAATCGGGATCGTCAATTTGCTCCTTCAGGATTACATAGGCGTAAATTCCCTGCCCCTTTATTTCATGCGGAAAACCCACCACTGCGGATTCCGCCACTTTTGAATTGGTGTTGATGGCACTTTCAATCTCGGCTGTTCCAAATCGATGGCCTGAGACATTGATCACATCATCCACCCTTCCAATCACGCGATAGAGACCGTTTTTATCCCTTTTAGCTCCATCGCCGCTGAAATAGTAACCCTTGAATTGGGAGAAATAAGTGGTTTTGCACCGATCGTGGTCTCCGTAAATGGTCCTGAGAATGGACGGCCATGGGAATTTAATCGCCAGGTAACCCTCCTTTTCATTTTCGGTTATTTCCTTCCCATCCTGATCCAGCAATACAGGTTGTATTCCGGGAAGGGGCAATCCCGCGTGGCTCGGTTTCATGGGACTGTGCTTTCCCAATCCACTTACTACGATTCCACCTGTTTCAGTCTGCCACCAGGTATCTACTATGGGGCATTTACTCTTTCCGACCACTTTGTAGTACCAGTTCCACGCCTCTTCGTTAATGGGTTCTCCCACTGTCCCCAGTATTTTCAGGGAATCCAGACTGAAACTCAATACGTGGTCATCTCCATGGGCCATTAGTGCTCTTATCGCAGTTGGTGCCGTATAAAATTGATTGACTCCGTGTTTATCGCATATCTGCCAGAACCTTCCCGGGCTTGGATAGGTCGGAATGCCTTCAAACATCATGGTGGTGGCCCCATTTAGCAATGGCCCGTAAATAATATAACTGTGTCCTGTAATCCAACCGATATCTGCAGTACACCAGTATATGTCTGACTCCTGATATTGGAAGACATTCATAAAGGAGTAACCGGCGTAAACCATGTATCCCCCGCAGGTGTGAAGTACACCTTTTGGTTTCCCGGTTGAGCCGGAGGTATAGAGAATAAAAAGCGGGTCCTCTGAGTCCATGGGTTCGGCAGGGCAGTGGTTATCGACTTTCTCCATCTCGTCGTGCAGCCAAAGATCGCGCCCCTCTTCCATGTTTACATCCCAATTGGTGCGTTCAGAAACAATGACTTTCTCCACCGACTTGCATTTTTTCAATGCCTCATCGACAATTCTTTTAACTGGGATCTCTTTTGTCCCCCTGAACAATCCATCGCTGGTAAGGACAAACTTTGCGCTGGCATCATTTATACGGTCAGCAAGGGCGCTTGCACTAAATCCCGCGAAGACCACCGAGTGAATAGCACCGATTCTGGCACATGCCAGTGTAGCGATAGCGAGGTCCGGAATCATTGGCATATAGAGGGCCACCCGGTCTCCCTTTTTGGCACCGTGCAGTTTGAGTACATTGGCGTATTTACAAACCTGATCGTGCAGCTCTCTGTACGTCAGACGGACGACCCTCTCTTTCGGATCATTCGGTTCCCAGATGATGGCCAGTTTATTGCCGCGCTCCGCGAGGTGCCTATCGAGGCAGTTTTCAGTAATATTCAATTGGCCGTTTAAAAACCACTTCACCTTTGGTTCCTCGAAATTCCATTCGAGTACCCGATCCCATTTCTTCATCCATTGGTAATTGTTGGCTACATCCCCCCAAAACCCCTCCGGGTCATTCACGCTTTTTTCGTAGTCTTTTTGGTATTGCTCATAAGAATCAATTCTGAAATCCATATGCCTCGTTTTTATAAGTTATTAAGTCATCCCCATTAGCAGGGTAATTGAGTTAGTTGAATCTGCTAATGTATAAAAAATCAACCAGTGTTGACAAACAGAGTGAAAATTTAGAGAATTTTCTCACTCCGGCTTAGGTGCTGCAAGATTCAAAGTCGGCTTAACAGGGGAAAATGTCTGAATAAGGACATCTCTTTGTTCCCCATGATGACAGGGATTGGGCTATTTTTGGTGACTGTTATAAAATCATTTAAGACAGTCGGGTGTTTTATTTTGGCCAAAAAAATAACTACATTTACGAAAATTTTTGAAAGCTTAAATTATGGCTATTTCACTGAGTTCTTCCAATGTGGGAAATCTGAAACGAAGGGTTGACAATTACAAAGAGGTATTGAAAAATACGGAGGTGTACAGAGAACTCTGGAAAGACAGTTTTAAGGAACAGCTCATTAGCAACCTGACGGATCTGATAAAAGAGTGCGAATTGACTGCCAAAGTGGAGGTGATGGAGCAAATGGAGAATCTGGAGGCCATTATCTTTACTCTGGGCGAAACCAAAAGCGGTATGTACCAAAGGGTCAGTGATTCCATCCAGCGACACCTGATCAAACACAATGGATCTCTAATCTATCAGCAGTTGTTCAATGGAAAAATCCTGGTGTTGGTGCAGTACCCTTATATTGAAGGTTATGGAAAGCCCAGGCAGCCGCACACCATTTCTGTTTATCGTCCCGATGAAATTAAGCCGGCCTTTGTTGCACGGCATCTGGAGACCTTTTTTACGGAGATTACCAATTGGGAGGATTTTGTAAATGATGAACCTCAGAAACGCATTGGATTTGATCTGAATTTTGGTCAGGCCGGAAAACCACCTCAATAATAAACATCGCTGAATAATGGATACTAAAGAAAAAATAGTGGCCAATTGGTTGCCGCGTTATACCGGAATGCCCCTGGAAGAGTTTGAGAAGTACATTCTGCTTGTCAATTTTAGCAACTACGTGGAAATGTTTGCCGAGCGGTATAACGTCAAAATGTACCGCAAAAATATGAGTTGCGCCAGCGCGGAGGGAATCACCATAATAAATTTTGGAATGGGCAGTGCCAATGCTGCAACCATTATGGACCTGCTCGTTGCCATCGAACCCAAAGCTGTCCTTTTTCTCGGTAAATGCGGTGGACTCAAAAGAAAAAATGACATTGGAGACTTGCTTTTACCCATTGCCGCCGTGCGAGGTGAGGGTGCCTCAGATGATTACTTTCCGCCGGAAGTACCCGCATTACCCGCTTTTGCCCTTCAAAAAGCCATCTCCACTACCATCCGGGATTACAATCTCGACTACTGGACAGGTACGGTATATACCACCAACAGGCGCGTTTGGGAACACGACCTCGAGTTTAAAGACTACCTGCGAGAAATACGCTGTATGGGGATTGACATGGAGACTGCCACGCTTTTTTCTGTTGGATTTTTCAATAAAATACCCACCGGTGCGCTTTTGCTGGTCTCAGATATTCCCATGATTCCCGAAGGGGTAAAAACCGACCAAAGCGATGAAAAAGTCACTACAAATTTCCTTCACAATCAACTCGACATCGGGATTGATTCACTAAAACAGTTGATCAACAACTCTCTGACAGTCAGACACCTCAGGTTCTAAATCTCAGAAACCCTTTCCTGAATTCTTATCCTTTATACCTTTGAACATCTCGTGGTAGTAGTTCAAGCCTTACTGACATCAATTTTGGCTCCCAATCAGATGTCCCTGGAAGTGGTTTTCTTTCTGGTTTCTTACCCGGCGACTTACCTCTCGCTTACTGCCTTGCCATAATTTCTACATAAACGCTGGTTTTATCTGAGTGCATTTGATTAATGAGTCTTTCCATCTCGTGCTTTGGGAAAAAAGCTACAAAATTAAAGTTCTGATAATCAGATTAATCGGTGTCGTTTGTCGGCTTTTCTAAAAAATAATCGACTTCTCCGGTTACCTTTTGTCACTTCAGTGTAATAAGTAAGTACAGTTCCATTAAGGGACGATTTGTGCAGGCTTCAAAGGAAGTCATTATTGACTACGTGCCACCGGGATTTTTTTAATGGTTTTCCCGGTTTTAGCGCAAAAAGTCGATTTAGATAGTGAGTTGATCCCATTGGACTTTAAAAGTCCGAAATCAAATCAGGTCCTGCCAGATAAAATTGTTATGGACGCGACTATCCCATCAGGCCATCCCCTCCCCGGCCCTGGGATAGTCTTTTTTTTGTACATTCCTCAAATACTTTTTTATTAGAAATGCTGGCGTTGCTGAACTTCAACTGACCGATTTTCAGTGTAGAATCAATTAGAGGTGGTTTGGGAATCCCTTTCCTTCTTATGGCTGGATATTGTCCCTTGATGAGGTAATTATTACTTCCATATTCGCCATACAAAGAAACTTAGCAACAGAATGAGTAAACCAAACCCAACAAGCGGAATCCATGGGGTGCCCTGTTTTTGGGGCAGTGCTTCCACGCCGCTTTGGATGAGTACAAATCCACCCCAATAAAAAGGCGGGTATCTCTGGGCCATTTCTCTTTGAGCCTCTGCAAATGCCTCCCTGGTAGTTTTACCTGAGAACCAGTGCGAATAGAATGCGGTCATAAGTTCCCGGCTGGTCTGGTCAGGAACTTTCCACAAGCTAATGATCAGCTGATCCACGCCTGCTATTTTAAAGGCTCGTTGCAATCCCTGTACTCCGTCTGTTCTGCTGAGGTCACCAAGTCCGGTTTCGCATGCAGACAATACTGCGAGATTGCTCCCGGAAAGGTCGAGATTGGCTATCTCAAAAGCTGTGAGAATTCCATCTTCTTTATCGATTGGATTGTATCCGTTTATCCAACTGTAGTTACCACCGGCCAATATCAAACCGGATCGAAAAAGGGGATCATTAAAGGAACTTTCATCCTCCTCGGGATTGAATTCAGATTGTTGATCAGGGAAGAAAAAACCGTGAGTTGCAAGGTGAATAATCGAAGGGCTGTTACCACATATCGATTTGAAAGCAGATTCTGTGGCATATTTCCCTGTTAGTAGGTTGGAACTACCGGACTCTAGTTTTTTATTGATTGCCTCCACTTCCTTGCGGGTGTCTGGCAGGGATTCCCAAAAGCTGCTCAATTCCCCTCTTGATACGGCCGACCTGAGTTCATTGAAGGCAAAAAATTGTTCGTCACGGTCTTCTTGAGGATCTTCGAATTTTTCTTTTAAGCCGTATTCAATGCCCCCCGCCAGCCAGGCTGTTTTATCCGTGGGAATTATCATCGATTCCATCAGGTCCGCAGTACTCCAAAGTTGTACCAGGTCGTGTCGTTCACTGAGAAATTCACCTTCCGGGGTCATCAAAGCATTGAAATTAATCTTGGACAAAAGACCGGCAGTGGAGTAATAAATGGTTGATTTGTCAGCCAGTTTTTCCTCTAACCTTGAAAAGATAAGTTCGTATAATCCACTTTCCGGAGAGGCATAGAGCGAATTGATAAAATCCTCCTCACTTTGATGTTCCTCTCGCGCCAATTTCTCTTTGAGTTCTGACTCTTTAAAAAGCTTGACAATTTTGGGGTTTTCGTATTCTCTCGATATCATTGCTGCACCATAAACCACCGATTGATAGTCCAGTATACGCCTGCCTATGTTCGAATGGATAATTTCAATGGCCACCTCTCCGGGACCAAGTCTATCGCGGATTTCCTCCCAGTGTACCTGATTCATAAAGTCTTCAAATGCGACTGAAGCATTTATTAGAGAAGTTTCCATTTTCCCGGCAACAGCGATGAGACTGTCCAGGTTTCTATCGCGTAATTCCGTGGGTTTGGTATATTCCGATGCAATGCGACTTCTCAGTGAATTCCATTCGTTAAACCGTTTTCTGAGTTCCTCATCACCCGAGTTATTAATGCGCTGGAAAAGGTTGGACATCCGCTTGGTTGCAAGACCCCTGTTGTTAAGTGTATTTTGATATAAGACCTTGTTGATCTCTGCATCCTGGAATTCCGATTTCAACCCAAGTGTAAATAAGTCATCGAAAATCACCTGCAATCGTTGGAGTTCGTGGAGCATGTCTTTGTCTGAGCCAAGAGCTATAACATCTCTTACAAATGATTCAATATGGGCATTGGTCAGGAGAAAGTAATCCCTGGCCTTCTCCATTTGACCATAGTTTTCATAAAGTAGTCCCAGGGACCGCAATATGGTTCCGTAAGTGGGATTATCCTTGCCCATTGATTGGTCTATGATGTCCAATGCCTGGTAGAGGTGTTCCGCGGCCAATTGGTTTTTATTCAGATTGAGATAAACAAATCCCATTTTTTTCAATCTCAATGCATAATGTAGATGGTCTTCTCCATATATTTTTTTACTCAACTCTTTGGCGTGTTTCAGAAGAGGAAGAGATTTTTGGGGTGTCAACTGCGTATAAATATATACACTCGCTTTGTTGGTCAATACAGTAGAGTAATTGGCGCTGTTTTGTTGCTCATTCTCCTCTAAAAGTCGTAGTGATTTATTGTAGTATTCAAGTGCTTTTTTGGGCTCATTTATTTTTTTGTAGGCCCCGGCAATTCCATTTAAGGGTTTGAAGTTTTCCAGGTGGTCTTCTCCAAAGAACTTCCGGTTTAATTCCAGCGATTTATTGAAATAGCGCCGGGCATCCTCTGTGAAACCCAAATCCAAAAGCAAGGAACCCAGGCTATTCAGGGTTGAAATGCTCACAGGATGCCCTACTCCAAATTCCTCCTCTATTAATTGAAGGCATTCGCGATGCAATAGGTAGGCATTTTCAAAATACCCTAAATTTTTGTAGAGGTTGCCCAGTCTGGTTTTAATCGATACCCTTATTCTAGGTATGCCATCCTCCAGGTTTTCATATATTGCATGTGCTGCAATTAATTGCTCCAGAGCCAGAAGGGTTTCTCCCAGCCTTCGGTGGAGATCTGCTATATTGCTGAGTAAAAGAGCATACTCGCGGTGTTCCTCACCGTAGTTGCTCCGTATATTCTCCAATGCAAGATAGAGATTCTCTTTAGCTTTATCGAGCTCATTGTTGCTTTGATAAAAAAGTGCCAGGTTGTTCAATCGACTCCCATAACTCGAGTGTTCTTCTCCCAATGTCTCCCTGGTTTGGACTACTGCTCTCTTCAGATAACCGTAGGCCTTTTCCTGGTCTCCAAGCCTGCGGTAAAGCACTCCCATTGTGCTCAGGCTCATTCCGTAAAGTGAGTCTTTTTCTCCAAAATTGGTTTGAATGAATTCTTTGTATTCTTTATTGTGCTTTAGTGCGGTGGTATAGTCGTCCGTGTAAAATGCCTGTTTCACCTTGTTGTATAGTTCCTTTGCTTCAGCCCTGGCTAAACTGTCTGTTGCAGGATCGTTTTGGCCTACTGCTGTTTGCTGGCAGACAAACAATGCCCCAAGAAGCCATATGATTGACAAAGCCCTGATTCCCATTTACCGTATTTTACCCATAAAGGTATTAAGTTTCAGGAAAACAGGCAAATTGCTAAACTTTTACGATTTATTTGACCCGGTTTATACTTTTTTCTCCTCTTAGGCTTGATGGCACTCTCAAAATGTCTGTCAACTTTCCTGGTTTAATGGTCCTTTTGCAGCATCTGAATTATTATGGGGATAATTTTATGGACATTCACCATCTTTTTAATCCCACTTAAGAATCAGTCAAAAGTCATGGTCATGATCGCCACTTTCCACTCATAAATGGTGTTTTTAAGGGCTTGCTCGAAAAGTTTTTAAAAAAGTGAGTAGGGAAGGTTACTTTTATATGATATTATGTGATATAGAGGGTGAAATACCACAAAAACTTTAAAATATTCAGTATTCCGTTTATCCATTCAAAAAATCCATTTTCTTTCAGATATTGTGGACACTTTAGAATGGACTGTTTTGACAAGTGCCCGAATATGTAGATATTTGTGCAGTTGAAAGTTTTGGGAGGTTCTGGCTTTTTTTCACAGACCAAAACCTTAGCTGGTGGGTTTAATTCATTCTTAGCGAATTTGACAGATGGACTTTGACAAAGATTTTGATGTAGAGAAATTTGACAGGTATTATTCGGGAGAAATGACCGGTGATGAGCGCCTGGAAATGGAAAAGGAACTATCCTCCGACCCTCTGATGCGTGAAAACTACAAGACTTTCATTGAAACAATGGATGCCCTGGCCCATGAATCTTTGAAGAAAAAGATTGCCGCCAATCCCGAATTTCGTGCTGCCATCCAAAAGGGTTTGCAAAAGCCGAATGACCATAGCAAGTTCAACAAACTGGCTCTTTTAGGATTGTTGATATTACTGGTAGCTGGTCTATCCATATTCGCATATTTTTTATTCTTTCAACCCGACCTTCAATCCCCAAATGAACAAAAAATTCAGCAACAGGAGATAGCCGCCCTGAGCATGGACCGGGATCAGCGTAATGCAATGGTCAGGTATTTTATTGAGAATGCTGTTTTGCCTGACTCACGCCTGAGAGGTATGGAATCAGAAACAAGCCAGGGAGAAATTTCACTTGAGTTAGCCGAATGCAGGGATCTGTTGCTCGAAACACATTATGAAAGGGCGATGGATTGTATTGATGATCTGGCCACCCAAAATGATGAATCCAGATGGCTCTTTGCCCTTGCCCTTTTTGGAAACGATGAGCTGGAGGAAGCACTGGAGAGAATGGAAGGTATAAAATCCGACCGAACAAGCCGGTTTTTCTCATATGCAGACTTTTTCCTGGACTCCATTGACACCAATTGACAATCATTTTTCTTCCTAAGCACCATACAATTCAAAATTTGTCACCTATCTCATGCCTTGGCCATTCCTTTATGCCTCGCAATCAGATTCTCTGTGTAATCTCCAATTTCGATTTCCTGAAACACCCAAAACCTGAAAAGTCTATCATTTTAGGCTACATACAATGAGAACCAATGAACGGAATCAATAAGGCTAAACTTTCTATAAAAGTTGCAGATTGTTACCGCCCTTTTCAACAGTCAGGCTATATTGGCCTTTTCAAACAACCATAGTCTGCTTTTTTGTGGAATCCAGTGGCCTTCACAACCGAGCGTGTTTTAAATATGTCACCAAATAAGGAAATACTAAAGGGCATTATTGACGGCGACAGCCAAATAATAAGCCGGTTGCTAAAGCAACTCACGTATTCCGTTGGCAATTCCCTTAAGAACAGTGGATTGAACGATGAAGATATTGAAGAGGCTGTAATGGATGCGATGGTCATATTCATTAAAAAAGTAAAAAGCGGGGAGTTTAAAGACCAGGGAATCCCTGTGATGTCATATCTGGCCAAAGTAGCCAGATACCGCGGAAACTACTACTACAGGAAAAAAGCCGCAAATCTCGAATTCCCTTCTGATGCCATAGATAAGTGGAAAAAAGAGGAGGAAGTTACACCGGAGACCTGGGACCATGTAAAGAGGGGACTTGAGGAACTACCCGCTTCGCAAAGACGCCTTCTGGAGCTGACCTATATCGAGGGATACCGAGACAAAGAAATAATAGAAGCAGGCCTCTCCGAATACTCTACCATTTCCTCATTAAAATCCCAGAGGTACAAGGCCCTACGAAACCTCAGCAAGATTGTTCACAGGGCTAGAAAAGGTATTGGAGAAAATGTAAGAGATAAAAAATAAGCCAGTTTATTTTTTTCGCGAAACTCTTTAGTGGCCTCCTGCTCACTTATTTTAGTGTCTTATGTATGCCCACAAAGGACCATCTAACTTAAGAAGGTCAAAATTTACTTTCAATGCAATTCACACATTCCGGCTTCCGTTTTTCAGCCCCGACTTATGATAAAATTGGCACTTTGGAGCCTAAGGTTAATTAATCTGGCAATTTTAAAGACGCTGCATAGTTTATAATTCTGACTGTTTGAGGAGGTAAATTAATTTAGGGGGTCAGTATTTAGTTGCCCCGACATTTTTGCATACTTTTGTAGTCGCTAAAAAACAGCTGAATAATGATTGAAAGTGGAATGAGTAGCAGATACAAAGCACTGCGTGTTACTTTTCTCGCAATGGTGAGTTGTATCGCATTAACATTCGGTGCAAATGCTCAGCTCGATCGGTTAGATACCCTTTCTTTTGGTGATTTTTCATCAATCGAAGAGGTTGAAATCGGTGGGATCACCATCACCGGGGCCGAGTACTCCGATCACAATGCCATACTTGGTGTTACAGGATTGCAGGTGGGCCAGCAAATACGCATTCCGGGCAGGGCAATCACCAACGCTATTGAAAAGCTCTGGGAACTCAACTTATTTACTGATATTTCTGTAGTGCAAACCCAAAGGGTGGGTGAGGTGGTTTTCCTCGAAATTCAGTTGAAGGAGATGCCGAGGTTCAGCAGACATTCCTATCAGGGTGTCAGGCGCTCATACCACGACGATATGAATGATAAGGTTTCCAGGCATTTGCGAAGGGGAAGCATCGTAACAGAAAACGCCCTTAAAAATGTGGAACGAGACCTACTTAAATTTTTGAGGGAAAAAGGTTATCTGGATGCGGAATTGGAGATCGTAAAGAAAGAAGATGACCGAATGTCGAATGCCGTTGAGCTTCAGTTTGTAGTGGATCTGCAAGAAAAGGTGAGAATTCGGAACATTAACTTTGAGGGCAATGAGGTGGTGCGTGATAGAAGGTTGAGAAGGGAGTTGGATGACACTAAAGAAAGACGACGACTATTTGCCCGTTCCAGATTTGACAGAGAGCTCTATCAGGAAGACCTGAAAAATGTTATTAGATATTACAGGACTCTCGGCTACAGCGATGCCACGATTGTGGGAGACTCAATCTGGCGCGATGACAGGGGAATGCTAAATATATTGGTTACCATCGATGAGGGCAACAAGTATTTCATAAGAGACATTACCTGGTCCGGTAACACTTTATATGACGACAGAACCTTGTCCTCTGTTCTCGGAATCAATAGAGGGGATCCCTACAATCCCGAACTCATGGACAGGCGGCTCAACTTTTCAATGGATGGCCGGGATGTCAATTCACTCTATATGGATGATGGATATCTGTTTTTCAATGTGACTCCCATTGAGGTGGCGATTGAAAACGATTCCATAGATTTTGAAATGCGGATTTTTGAAGGCCCGCAGGCCAGTATCGACCGGGTGGTAATCCGGGGAAATGACAGAACGCATGAGCATGTGGTTCGCCGTGAGCTCAGGACAAGACCGGGACGCATTTTCAGTCGCTCTGACATCATTCGATCCCAGCGGGAAATAATCAATCTCGGTTATTTTGACGGAGAAAACATGGATATTCAGACGCCGGTCAATCCCCAGCGGTACACTGTCGATATTGAATACGACCTTCAGGAAAGACCATCAGATCAGGTGGAACTCTCAGCAGGTTGGGGAGGTTTTAGCGGACTTATTGGTACGGTTGGTGTCCAATTTAACAATTTTTCCGTGCGCAACCTTTTCAATGGAAGCGCCTGGCGACCATTGCCTCAGGGAGATGGACAGAGGCTGTCTCTGAGGGCACAGACAAATGGCCGCTTTTTCCAATCCTACAACCTCAGTTTTACAGAGCCATGGCTTGGAGGTAGAAAACCGACTTCTTTCTCCGTTGGTGGTTACTATACAAAGTTCACCAGTTTATTCAGTAGTCAGCAAGCGGCAGGTTCCAGAGGTTCACTTGCCATTGCGCGTGGCTTCGTGGGAATCGGAACCCGCTTGAGTTGGCCGGATGACAACTTCGTATTCAACTCGAGAATTAACATTGAAAACATTCGATTGAATGATTACGGATCATTCTTTTCCTTTGAGGGCAGACCGGTTGACTTTGGCAGTTACAACAACTTCTCACTCAACCTAACCCTTGCCCGAACCTCAATCAGTGACCCTATTTTCCCCCGCTCCGGTTCAAGGTTGTCACTCAGCCTCCAGATTACTCCGCCATATTCACTATTTAAAAGTGGTAGATTTTGGGAGCTTGGTCCTGATGAAAGAAAGGCTCTCATCGACAGAGAAAACGATGGCAGAGATGTGCCGCTAAATAAGCAGCAAGAAGCAGAACTTATTGGAAGACAAGAGCTGGCTGACAGGTTCAAGTTTTTGGAATACCACAAATGGAGAATTGACTTCGAGTGGTTTACTCCCATTGTCGGTGATTTGATTTTCAGGACTTCCGCAAAAATGGGATACCTGGGTTATTTCAGCAGTACAGTTGGTCTTTCGCCTTTTGAGCGCTTTGAACTCGGAGGTGATGGACTCAACAATCAGCAAACTGGTATCACCGGTAAAGATATTATCAGGCTGAGGGGCTACGAGGTAAGTGATATCCGCAGAAATTTGGTGGATGATGCCTCTATTTTCAATAAGTTTGAAATGGAACTGAGATACCCTATTTCCACCAACCCCAGTTCGACCATTTATGTGCTTGGATTTCTGGAGGGTGGTAATGCATGGAATAGTTTCAGCGATTACAATCCCTTCGATCTGAGAAGGTCTGCAGGAGTTGGACTGAGGGTGTTTTTGCCAATGTTCGGGCTTCTTGGGTTTGACTATGGATTCGGATTCGACAAACCTAATTTGCGCGGATCGTCATGGTCAGAATACGGTACATTCAGCTTGATCCTCGGATTTGAACCTGATTAATCGTCCTGACGCTTTGCAGTTTCGCGGTTTTGATTCGCACTCAAAACTGTTGTTGAATTATTACATAGCAATTTAATTGTTGTAAGTCCTTTTGACAACAAATTGATGCCCCTGGAAGAATTGCTTGAGGCTTCAAGCCGGATTCTATCCCATCTTTGGATTATTTGATTTCCAGCCTTTAGGTTTTAGGCCAAAATTGATGTAGACTTATTCCTCCTCTTCCGCAAGAGAATCAAAGTCGATTATTTTCGTCTCGCGCAAGAAGCAATACCACTTGATCACTTTTTTTATGTCTCCTGAAGAAACGCGATCGGGGTCGTAGTCCGGTACTGCTTCCTCAAAAATCGTGCGTTGCTCGTCTGTGCTGATTTTATCAGATACAGTAGTATCTTCCCTCTGGTCTATTTGGTGTAATACCTTTAAAATATCGGGAATGGGAGTGGCATCTGTTGTAGTGTAAATAGAGACACCTGCCAGAGGAGTGAATTGATGTTTTCTCAGGGAGCAGAATTTGCGCTTCCCGTCCACGGGATTTTCCACTATCAATCCATTTGGCCGGTTGGCGACCATCTTAAAGAGTCCCGGCATACCGGAAACTGAGATTAGGTCTTCAAAATTTACTTTTTTCATCTTGTATTTTTTAATAACGCCGTTTGGCAAATTAAAAGTTATGAATTCGTCTTTCTACCACAGTTTACTGCCTCACTATAATGTTTTATTCTTTCTAAGAATTGTCTTCTCTCTTGAGTCGATTAGTTCTCCACAGCTTTTTTTGATCAAATATCCCTAGAAAAAAGGTGCTGGAGCTGCATTATTGGAACTGGCGACTTAATAATCCAGCAATTCCCGGAGTTTTTTCCGAAAGCGCTCTACGGGTAAAAATTGTTTCTCCAATTGCGCAGCAAAGGGGACCGGCGTATCCATACTACCTATTCTACAGACAGGAGCATCCAGTTTTTCAAACAATTCTTCACCTATCCATGAGGCTATTTCTCCCCCTATTCCACCAAATTTAGTATCCTCGTGCAAAATGATGACCTTGCCTGTTTTGCTAGCTGTCTCTATTATGGCATCGTAGTCGAGTGGGACCAGTGTGCGGAGGTCCAAAATATCTCCCTGAATTCCCATTTCCTCCAATTGCTCCAAAGCCCAGTGAACCCCACTTCCGTAAGTAATAACAGAAACCTGATCTCCCGTGGCGTGTAATCGCGCTTTACCCTCGGGAATGGTGTAATAGCCGGTTGGGACATTTCCGCTGATTTTTCGGTAGAGGGCCTTGTGCTCGAAAAACATGACCGGATTGGGATTTTCAAAGGCAGTTAGCAGGAGGCCTTTGGCGTCTTCCGGGGTTGAGGGATAATAGACCCTCAGTCCGGCAGTATGGGTAAACCAGGCTTCGTTGCTCTGTGAGTGAAAAGGACCGGCACCTGTTCCAGCCCCGGTAGGCATTCGCACCACCACATCTGCGGCCTGTCCCCACCGGTAATGGGATTTAGCAATGTTGTTGGCCAACTGGGTCATTCCGCAACTGACGAAATCAGCGAACTGCATCTCAATCATACTTTTGAAACCCTTGATAGACAACCCCAATCCAATTCCCAAAATAGCGCTCTCGCAGAGCGGGGTATTTCTAACACGCTCCGGGCCGTATTTTTCCATGAGGCCGGAAGTTATCTTAAATACTCCTCCGTAGTCCGCAATATCCTGTCCCATTAATATAAGCTCGTCGTGGCGCTCCATACCAGACTGCATCCCATCAGCCAGTGCATCAATAAACCGCATTTCTTTTTTTTCATCACCGGCTTTAGATGAAGTCATTGAAAAAGGCGCGTACACATCTGCCAGTTCGGATTCGGCTCCGGAGTCTGGTTCCGGCTCGTCAAAGGCTTTTGCAACCTCGCCTTTGATAAATTCTTTCAGCTCCTTTTTCCGGTCTTCAATCTGTGATTCTTTCAGCAGTTTTTCTTCGAGGAGGAAGTTTTCAAAATTGGAGATGGGGTCCCGTTTTTCCCATTTGTCAAAGAGCTCTGAAGGCACGTATTTGGTGCCGGATGCCTCCTCGTGCCCGCGCATTCTGAATGTCATGCATTCCACCAGCACGGGTCTTGGGTTTTTACGGATGTCATTGGCGAGGGAGTGAATGGTGTTGTAAACTTCCAGGATGTTGTTTCCATCGATTACAAAACCATCCATACCGTACCCTTTAGCCCGGTCAGCGAGTTGTTCGCATTTGTACTGTTCGGTATATGGTGTGGAGAGACCGTATCCGTTGTTTTCAATCACAAAAATGACGGGCAGGTCCCAAACGGAGGCCACATTCATGGCTTCGTGGAATTCCCCTTCACTTGTACCCCCTTCCCCGGTAAAGGCCAATGCCAGTTTTTGCTCCTTTTTGAGCTTGTGAGCCAGCGCCACTCCACCTGCTACAGACAGTTGAGGTCCGAGGTGACTGATCATGCCCACTATGTGGTGTTCATTGGTACCAAAGTGGAATGACCGGTCCCTTCCTTTTGAAAAACCTGTCGATTTTCCCTGCCATTGGGCAACCAGCTTTTTTAGGGGTACATTCCTCGACGTAAATACTCCGAGATTTCGATGCATACTGAAAATGTACTCATCCGGTTCGATGGCCATTGTAGCTCCTACCGAAATTGCCTCCTGGCCTATACCGCTGAACCACTTGCTAATCTTTCCCTGCCGGAGTAAGAGCAGCATCCTGTCCTCGATCATCCTGGGGAAAAGCATCCCCTCGTACAGTTCCAGCAACTTTTTTTGGCTCAGTCCTTTGATGTCGTAAGCTATTTCACGACCTATAGTTTCCTTCATATATAATTCTATGCTTTTTCCCGCTTAGCGTCATTTGCCGTTTGCGGGACCATTTCAGCTTGCAAATATAAGCCTCTGTAATAGATATAGCAGCTTCTGCTTTATTTATCGCAAATCGGACCATGTCTTACCTCTCAAAAACAGCTCTGAATATGTCCGGGCTTTTTAATGGTGTCATTCCATCTACATGGATGGTGTAGTAATCGACCATATGATTGAATAATTGTCTCCTTGTCTCTATATCAGTTATGCTTTTTTGAATCGGGATTGGTCCCTTTTTGGAGGCATTTAATTTCTTGAGGACATGCGTTTGCTCCTCATTGAGAAATTGGTTATGTGGGGGAGGTGAGGAGTGAGCAACGCCCTCCCTAAGATCGAGAAATCCGGTATCCACCCGGTTGAATTCCGGAGAAATACCAAGGTGGGATGCGAGATTTAGCATGAATAGGATCGGAAGATCGGGGTTGACAACATCCTCGGCTTCCAGGCTGCATATAGTTTCTCGCACGAATTCAAACAGTTCCGTTTGTGATTCACGGTTTTTGATGGTTTTTTTGAGGAGCTCGGCGATGAATTGGGAAATGGCTATTCTCTTGAGGTCTTCAAATACCCTCATCATGGGAATAGCTGGTCTCGCTTCTTTGAGCCTGTGCATATTACTGCTGTCCTTGTAATACAAAACGGCTTCCAGGAGTGAGGGGGGTTGAAAAAGGGAGGCCGACATGCGGGACCTGTTTTTTCTCACTCCTCCTGCAATGATGGTGAGCATCCCCATTTCCCTGGTCAAAATATCGCAGATAACGCTCGTATCGCGGTATTTTACAGTTCGGATTACTATGGATTCTGTTTTGAGGAGCATCTCAGCATTTTTCTTTTAAGCAGAGCGAAAGGGCGGGTAGAATTAAATTGCAGCCTCCTCATCCTCAATTTTGGGTTGGGGATATTTTTCTCTGGTTCGCATGGACTCCATTTGACGTTCCAATACCAACTCGGCCAGGCCCGTAGCAATGTCTCTTTCCCCGGAGCTTTCCAGCAACCTCCGAATTTTTTCTTCTGATACATCCATTCGGTAGAGGGAACTCAGCAACAAGTCCTGATCCTGCTCCAGCATTTTGGCAATTGATTCGGTCAATTGTTGGAGCAGCTCACCATCTTTTTCTTCTGAATGTTTATCAATCAGCCAGGTGAGTTTATTGACTTGCGTGGGCTTGTTTGCGTCCATGGTAAAGAAAATTTAAGGATGCTTATGTGTAAAATAGCTACACCTTGTTTCGAATACCGATAAAATCCAGGATTTCATCCAGGTGTTTTCTCTCGTTGGAGAGTCTGGGCACTTTGTTTTGGCCACCCATTTTACCCTTGGACTCCATCCACTTGTGAAAAGAGCCGGAGGGGGCTATATCCAACTTAAGCCTTTTTAGGGCCAAATCGTGTGAGCGCTTGGCATCGTAGTCAGAATTTAGTTCCCGCAATTTGAGATCCAGAAAATTGGCAAATTCATTGGGATTGGGGTCTTTGCCGGCGAATTCTACTACCCATTGGTGAGCCCCCTTCTTCCCTTTTTCCAGGAAAATTGGCGCCACGGTGTAATCCACCAGTTCGAGACCAAATTTTTTGCAACTCAGGGCAATCGCCTTGTCGGTATTTCCTATCATCACTTCTTCCCCAAAAGCATTGATAAATTGTTTGGTGCGACCCGCTACGGTAATGCGGTAGGGATCGGTGGAAAGAAAGGTGATTACATCTCCGGGCATATATCTCCATAGTCCACCATTGGAACTGATGATAATGCTGTAATTCTCTCCGGGTTTTACCCCTTCCAGCGGGACCGTGTTTTCAAGGTCCGGTTGATCGGCTTTCATGGGGGCAAACTCGTAGTAGATTCCATTGTCAACCAGTAAGTACATTCCTTTTTCGGAAAAATCTCCCTGGGCCGCAAAAAATCCCTCCGAGGCGTTGTAAACCTCCTGAAAGATAAAATCGCCTGAAGGGAAAAACTCCCTGAATTGTTGTAAGTATGGATCAAACCCCACACCACCGTGGGCGTATGCTTTTGCATTGGGCCAGACTTCCTCCATGTTTGATTTACCCGTCAATTCAAGAATCCGGTCGAAGAGGACTATGGTCCAGGTGGGTACACCTCCGAAAAAACTTACATCTTCATCCTTGGCAATATGCGCTATTCGCTCAATTTTTTCCTCCCAATCTTCCAGCAGGGCTGTGGGGATGTCGGGCGTGAAAACAATCCTGGCCAAAAAGGGCATGTGGTATAACATGACAGCGGAAATATCTCCAATACGAGTTTGTCTCGAATGAGGGTACTTTTCTAAATTCCCGCCCATTATTAGATTCTTCCGCTTAAAAATATCGATGCTCGGATTGTGGTGATATAAAAAACTGAGTACATCAGTAGAACCCTTGTTGTGGCACCTTTTGAGGTTTTCCTTTGGGACCGGGATATACTTGCTTCTTCCACCCGTAGTGCCTGAGGACTTAGAAAACCAATTGACTACTCCCCTCCAGAGCACATCCGGTTTGCCCTTCATCATGTCTTCAATATGAGGTCGCAGGTTTTCGTATTCATTGACCGGCATTCGAGAGGAAAAATCACATGGTGATTTGAGCGTCTTAAAGTGGTATTTTTTGCCAAAAACAGTGGACCGGGCCGAATCGGTAATGTACTTAAACCAGTACTGTTGACGCTCATGCGGGTTTTGCAGCGCATACTCCAATTTCCGGTAGTTGCGGTCGAGAATTTTCTTAACACCAAAATTGAGCAGTCCCCTCATTTTGATCTTCGTTGATTGTCAGGATAAAGGTAAGGTATTTTATAGAAACCGCTTAAACCTATTCGGGAATTTTACCCGATTGTTGGTTGCGGACTGATTTTCATAAACTACATGAATACAACCCCACTTTTGTTTAGCGTATTATAGCCTAATTGACTGGGTTGCTATAAATTTTTGGCGATGCTTGAGCTACAGAGGATTTTTTATTCGAAAATGAGTTATTGGTTGGAAAGTCTGAGAGAGTATTATTCGTAGTAGGTCTTCTCGTAATTCCGTTCCAGCATTTCCATTACCATTTCCCACATATCTTCGTAGGGTATAATCTCAACTTCTGAAGACCTGCTGGAGAGTTCTGCCTGGCGGGACTTTAGTTTCCACAGATCCTTGCTTGTATATGATTTGACCCGCTTTGGGTGGAAACCGTATTTCCCCACCTTCACCATCATTCGAATGATGCAATTGGATCGAAAGGTGTTGTTTTCTTTAAGGTATCGCTGCCTGTACTGAGTCAATGCATCCATTCGATCGATGTATCTACCATAGTTATGACGCGCAAGGAAAAAGAGCAACTGGACCAAAAGAATGGTCACGTTACGACCGGTTTTATCCTTCTGATAGAGGGGTACCTGGTTGAGAAATTTGTTTAGCCTGAAGTTGTTTTTTCTGTCTTTTACACCTTCAGGGTCCCGCAATGCAGATAAAAACTCCAGATAGGCTTCCAGGGTTCTCCATATTTCAAACAATCCGGATTTTAGGTCATCGATTTCCCTGTCATTGAAAGTAGATTCTTTTATCTTTTGTGCGGCCACGTATTCTCGCTTGTGGATATAAAAAAGTGCCTTGAAATATCGGATTACAAACCAATTGTGTTGATTCACCTTGGTGAGCTCCTCTATGTCGTTAGCAATGCCTATTGCACTATCTAGCATTTTTGCATTGAAAAAGGCTATCATTTTCAATCTGTTGAGACTAAAAACAATGGGCTTATGAGTGTAATTCTTTTCTAAGAGATACCCAATAGATTGGCTGGTCATGGATATAATTTCTTCATTTCTGTTGTCCAAAAAATAGAATTCCGCATGCGCATTGCAATAGTAGTAGAGGAACTTCGAGGATGCTTCAGGGCCGTTATGAACATCCAATTTTTTACTTATTTCAACCCAGCGGCTTCGCAGTTCTGATTCTGAAATTTTGGAGCGCCCGTAGTCCTTGTGAAAGACGAGGTGGTAAGCGTCCATTGCATTATTCTCAGCCTGCAACCTTTCAAAACTTACTTTTTGAATGTCATCATACTTACGGTACCTTGCTTTATTGATCTCCAGAGTACCAAAGTGGTATTTTAGATCCGTGGTGAGTAAATAGGTCAGTTCAGTGAGTTCGTATTTTTGGGTGTATTCCAATAAGCCCTCCGCCAACCAAATTCCTGTTTTTCTGGCAGATTTAGCCAACAGAAGTTTGATCTGCGCGTATTGCTGATGGCTGTTGATGACGGCCTGGGGGTATTCGGCAAATTTTGGTTTGTTCAAATCGATGAAAAACAGTGTATTGAGCAATCGATCCCGGAGTCTTTCCCGAAGTTTTGCAAAGGTGGCTTCAGAATTTGTTTTGTTTCCATAGAGGCTTTTCATAGCGTCCTCCTCGGATGAAAATTCTCCCTTATGCAACCCCCTGTAGAGTTTTTCGAGCTGTGTATCGTTATTTGAATTCCCGCCAACCAGTTCAATTTGGGCAATTTTTTCCGGCGGAAGCAGATCTATTAATTCTTTTAGCATTTTCATATGGCATACATATTGCTCTGAAATACAATGGAATGGATTGTTTTGCGCCACTAAAATAGTGCAAAATTGCCTGTCTTAAAAATTGAATATTCGTTTCATGCAAGAAAAACCCTTGCCTTACCTTTGTAAAAGAAATTAATTACTGGTAAAAAGAATGCAGTAATTAGTTGAAGACCAGCAAACTAACGTGTTTGCTTAGGGTAAATTATCGGTGTATCGATAGTCCTGGTTTTTGAATAACTGTTTTGAAGCACTGATCAAACCGCTTTTACCTTTGTGGTATAATATTTATTAAATCACTAAAACTGTTTGATCATGAATTTTCTTCAACTACTTCTGATGCTCCTTACTATTATCGGTGATGACATTGATGGAATATAAGGAACTAGAAAAAATCAGGTTGATGGTGTATCCATCACAAAAAAGATAAAGGCTATAAAAATTGCAAAGTTTCGCTTTGCATAGTTAGCTACGGAATGAGGTACAAAAAAAGGTGTGTATCACTTATGACACACACCTTAAAAACCCCAAAATAACCAATTTCCGTTGTTAGCTGCAAATATAAGTGTGGATATGTATTATATCCAAATAATACAACTATAATTTATTGTATTTTTATTATAGTTATTTGTATTTAATTGATTATTAATAATTCACTATTACTTTGCTGGTATCACCAGAAAAAGAAATTGACCCGTAGCTAATGTGTTGCGGGTCTTTTTTTTGCTACCGGGTCATTTTTTCCACTAAACCAAATCGCAAATCAGGTCCAATATTCTCTCTGGATCACCTTGTTATCCCTATTTTAATAACCTTCGAGAATGTTTACTCCTGCCAATAACTTAAACTTTTTCCGGCCTAAGTGAAAAATCTCTATGAAGCGACCATTCGGCCTGGACAGAAACTCGAATCGGGACAAGCTGAGGAAAAGGAATAAAAAAAAGCGCATACCCTGAAGGATATCCGCTTTTTTTCTAACCAAACTTTTTAAATATGAGTATTCTGGTAACGCACTTGTGTTTATAATTATTTTAGTGCTGCATGAAAAACCTTGTCTCCTTCTTCTACAACTACTCAGTGTTTCCGAACTCGGTCTGAATTCGCTCAATGCGTTATCAGGGGGTTTTTATCGGAGTGACTTTTTTTCTCAAATGTATGCAGATCCAATCTGTATTTTCGTCTTCCATGGAATCTATGTAAATCAGTTCCCTGGAGGCGTAGATTATCTCTCTCAGGTTTTTTTTCAGAACACCTGAGACCAGAAGGTCTCCGCCTGGCACCAACATGGTTTCAATATTGTGCATTTGGTCTGTTAAGACATTCAGATTGATGTTGGCCAGTACTATTTCGTACCTTAAATCTTCCAGGCTCCCCGCAGTTTTTCTCTTGACTTCAATAACGCTGCAGTTGTTGGCCCGGGCATTGGCTTTTGTATTTTCCGTACATATAGGGTCGTGGTCAATAGCTGTTATATGAGCAGCCCCCAGTTTTTCTGCAGCAATGGAAAGTATTCCACTGCCACAACCCAGGTCGCATACCCGCCTCAATTTCAGGTCCATTCCCTCCATCATTAGCAGCATCATTTGGGTGGTGGCATGGTGGCCTGTTCCAAAGGCCATTTGGGGTTCAATGATCAGAGTGTTATCAAAACCGGGCTTTTCGGGGTGAAAAGGTGCTCGGATGTACCAGGAGGTTCCTAATTCGACCGGCTCTAAGGAATCCTCCCACGTTTTATTCCAGTTCTCCGCTTGCTGCAACTTTTTCTCATAGGTTATCTCCATTTCTTGCAAGCTTTTCTCAAATGCATTCAGTGCATCTGTCCCGGATTCCGGAATGTAAAACAGCCAGGTATCCTCGCGCTCTTCGGAACCGGCCACTTGATGAGTGTAGGTCAATAAATCAAGCTTATCTTCCGTGGCCTCTTTTTTCGGAATACTAATCACCCACCAGGGTGTGATATTATCAAACATCAATACAGTTGTTTTTTAGGAGTAAATTGACTTACTTCTTGCGTGGAGGGTGTTTTTCAACAAAGCAGTCACGGTCATCAGTCCTACACCGCCGGGCACAGGGGTGATATAACTGCATCTGGGGCTCACATTATCAAAATCCACGTCTCCTACAATTCGGTATCCTTTCTTCTTGCTGCTGTCTTCAACACGGTTTATTCCGACATCAATGACTACTGCCCCGTCTTTTATCATATCCGCCGTGACGAAATTTGGTTTTCCAATGGCGGCAATTACAATATCTGCCCGGCGAAGCTCTGCTCCGATGTCTTTGGTCCTGGAGTGAGTGAGGGTAACTGTGCAATTACCGGGCTTATTTTTTCTGGACATCAATATGGATATGGGAGTTCCCACTATATTGGATCTTCCGACCACCACACAGTGCTTGCCTGATGTATCAATATTGTATCTCTCCAACATCATCAGAATACCGTATGGAGTGGCTGGCAAAAAAGCTGGCATTCCCTGAGCCATCCTCCCAAAATTCACCGGGTGAAATCCATCTACATCTTTTCGGTGGTCAATTGCCAAATTGACGCGCTCCTCATCTATGTGGTCGGGTAGGGGCAGTTGCACTATGTAGCCGTCGATATCTTCGTCCTGGTTGAGTTTATCGATAATCCCGAGGAGTTCTGCTTCTGAAGTATCGGCTGGTTTCTCAATCAAGGTGGATTCGAAACCGATTTTTTTACAGTTTTTCACCTTGCTTTTGACGTAAAAAGTGGAGGCCGGATCACTCCCTACCAAAACAGCGGCTAGGTGAGGCGGCCTTTGTCCGGATTTTACAATTCTGCTGACATCTTCGGCCATTTCCTCCTTTATCTCGGCCGAGAGCTTTTTCCCATCTAATAAATTCATGTTATGCGGATTTTTGCGCCAAATTAAGGGAAATTGGACAAACGAAGGGCAATTTTCCCCCTTTCTTGAACCAAAATTTCAGGGTTTTAATATTCAACACCGCCAAGAAAAATGATCGGGAACATTGGTCAATCATAAAATTCCCCTCGTGTATTTAAAACTTGCGACTGTGTTCATTTGTCTCCTACTTGCGACACATATAATATTGTACACAAAACCGAAGAGCTTGAAAAAACTCAGACTAATATTAGGAGACCAACTCAACGCCGAACACCGGTGGTTTGACCAGGTGGATGATGAGGTGACTTACTGCATGTTTGAAATGAGACAGGAAACGGATTATGTGACCCATCACATTCAAAAAATCCTGGCCTTTTTCCTGGGAATGAGAGCCTTTGCCGATCAATTGAGGGACCGTGGGAATCGGGTGATATACCTGGAAATCGACCACCCTAAGAACCAACAGGACCTCGAAAAAAATATTGAGATGCTCATCCAAAGGCTTGGCATCGAAAAGTTTGAGTATCAGATGCCTGATGAGTACAGACTCGACCAACAGCTCAAGGAAATTTGCGGCGAAATCAATGTCCCTTTCGAGGTTTTTGATACGGAGCATTTTCTCACTGAGAGGGAGGAGGTGAAGGACTTTTTTAGCGAGCGTGAATTTTTGATGGAACGATTTTACCGCTACATGCGAAAAAAACACAATGTGTTGATGCAGGGTGATGAACCCCTCGGCGGCAGGTGGAACTACGACAGGGAAAACCGCAAAAAAATCCCGGCCGGCGTGGAAATCCCTAATCCCAAACTGTTTGAAAGAGAAGTGGGCGACCTGATGGAGAAGATTGAAAGTGCCGGTATTAAAACGATGGGTCGCCTGGAGTATCGCACATTGAGATGGCCGGTTACGAGAGAGGAGGCCATAACAACGCTCGAGTATTTTATCGAACAGCAATTACCCAATTTCGGCAAGTATCAGGATGCAATGACCGACCGTTCACCCTTTTTGTTTCACTCCAGACTTTCTTTTGCGCTGAATGTCAAACTGCTCAATCCGCTGGAGGTTATCCGGGCTGTAGAAAAACGAATGAATGGGGATGAAGAAGATGAGACCAAACTGGCACAGGTCGAGGGCTTTATTCGCCAGATTTTAGGGTGGCGAGAGTACATGCGTGGAATATATTGGGCCAAAGTGCCGGACTACTTCACCAAAAACTACTTTGAACACAAGGCACCCTTGCCTTCATGGTACTGGACTGGAGAAACCAAAATGAAGTGTCTGCACCACGCTATCAATCAATCACTGGATTACGCTTATGCGCATCACATTCAGCGACTGATGGTAACGGGAAATTTTGCATTGCTGGCCGGCTGCTCTCCCGATGAGGTGGATGCCTGGTATCTCGGAATTTACATCGATGCAATTGAATGGGTGGAAATCACCAACACCAGGGGCATGAGCCAGTACGCCGACGGGGGTCTCCTGGCTACCAAACCTTATATTTCCTCCGCCAATTACATAAACAAGATGTCCGACTACTGTAAAAACTGTAAGTACGATCCCCAAAAGAAAACTGGTGAGGGTGCCTGTCCCTTTAACAGCCTGTACTGGAACTTCTTGATGAAGCACGAGAAACTCCTTCAGAAAAATCACAGGATGTCCATGATGTACAATTTGCTCAATAAAAAGGATGAGGAGGAACGTAAGGGGTTAAAAAATCAGGCAGAAAAGTACCTCAGTAATATTGAGGACCTCTGATTTTTTCTCACAAAAAAACACGGGGAATTTTTTGCTTCCAAAAAAAGCCTTAATTTTGCAGCCGCTGAGAAAAAGTCCCTCGGATGTGATATAATAAGATTGTACAATTTTTGGAGGAGTGGCAGAGCTGGCTTAATGCACCGGTCTTGAAAACCGGCGTGCCCGAGAGGGTACCGGGGGTTCGAATCCCTCCTCCTCCGCCTCAAAAGCCCGGCAGTAACT
>SL_3KL_010_SEDDRAFT_10000679_pt1 | contig 29016 bp, 21 predicted proteins | sample SodLakKL_010_SED_2_FD_10381 | JGI IMG/M metagenome (IMG submission 10381)
GTTGGGGCAAGTAAATCTCCCCTCCTTACAGTAAGGAGGGGCCGGGGGTGGTTGAGAGGATCATCGACCCGAACTCCTGGTGAGAGATTCCGGTATTATTTAAAAGTGTGATTAAACTGGCTTTTATTCTTGTATCCTAAGGAACCACCCCTAACCCCTCCTTGGAAAGGAGGGGAATTCTTGCTTAAGCTTCACCCTGATTACGTCAGGAAAACCGGTCTGCCAGGCGGTTAATCAGGTATCCGCTTTCCATTAAGGCCTGTGAGGCAAACTTGCCGAAGAAATCGGTAACGGACTCGAATTCACGAATGAATCCTCGTTTGTCATCTTTTTCCACCATTTCCATCAGGGCTTGGTGGTGCTTGAAGAAAGCAAGCAGCAGGTCGCGCCGTTCTTTATTGGCAAATACAATGTCGGCGTAGAGTTCGGCATCCTGAGCGAAGATCCTGCCGGTCATCATCAGTTCGGCACGGTAGATGGGGCTTGAATAATCAAGCATTTCATTCGGGTTCAGGTCGAATTCTTTCATAAATGACCCATGCAGCAGGGCCACAAAGTGCCTGAGACCCTGTACCAGGTGCATCACGTGGTCATGTTTTCCGGGGTCTGCTTCAATGATTCTCATCCCCCAGAGTTCGCACTGCTTTTTGAACCATTCAGCTTTTTCCTGCTCTCTTCCGGCACAAAACACCATCAGCTGCTTGGAAAGATTTGGCACATCCGGTCCGTGCATCGGGTGCAGGCCAACAACCGGGCCGGGATGCGCATCCATCATCGCCTGCAGAGGTTGGCTTTTGTTGCTGGTAAAATCGGCCAGGACGGTCTCCTGTTTCAGTTTCGGAGCAAGCCGTTCAATCACATCAACCGTTACGTTGATTGGTACGGTTATTATCACCATATCAAGTTTAGGTGCCATTTCCTCGAGCTGGTACCAGTTACCCTTGTCGAGGCTGTAGGACACGTGACCGCTGCTTTCGGTGAACTTCCGATATAGCCTGCCCATCCCGCCATCGCCGCCAACGTAGAGTATGTGTTTGGGTTCTTCGGTGGAGCGAGGAAACTTTTCGGCCGACTGCGCAGCACGTGAGGCCGCCATTACCATCCGAAGAAAGTCTTCCGCCCAGTCGGGATCGAGTCCGCGCCGGGATGCCTTTTCCCTGAATGATTCGGTTTTTTGCTCCTCGCGTCCTGCCACAAACACCGGTAACTGATTCTCTACTTTTCTCTTGATTACGTCCTGCACCACTTCCTTGCGTTCCTGAAGCAAGTTGAGGATCTGTTCATCAATGCGGTCGATTTGCTGGCGCTGTTCTTTTAGCTGGTCTTTGTCGGACATAAGTAAAATCGATATTGGCTTTTTAAGTGGTGTGAGTCGGAAATTGACCGGAACATTCTGTATCGGAAAAAAGAAATAAAGGTAGCTGAATTGACGCAAAAATGTGTAATAGCAGAATGATTTGTCCGGGATCTGTTTTATTCAAACCAACAGGTAGTTATCTTGCGAAAATATGTCTCAATTCAAACTTCACTCCCCATGGGAGCCGGCAGGCGATCAGCCGAACGCCATCAAAGAGCTCACCGAGGGCATCCGGCAAAACGATAAATTTCAGACTCTGCTGGGCATTACCGGCTCAGGCAAGACCCGCACCGTAGCCGGCGTGATTGAAAACGTGCAGAAGCCGACGCTGGTGATGAGCCATAATAAAACCCTTGCAGCACAGCTGTACCGGGAGCTGAGTGATTTCTTCCCCGAAAACCGGGTGGAGTTTTTCATCTCCTACTACGACTACTACCAGCCCGAAGCCTACATTTCGGCACAGGATAAATACATCGAAAAAGATCTCTCCATCAACGAGGAGATCCAGCGACTGAGGCTCCGGGCCACGAGTTCGCTGCTTTCGGGCAGAAGGGATGTGATCATCGTATCGTCCGTAAGCTGTATTTACGGTATCGGGTCACCCTCGGAATACGAACAGCTGATCATACAGCTGAAAACCGGGCAGGAAATTCCGCGAAACACGCTGCTCTACGATCTTGTGGACCTGCACTACACGCGAAGCGATCACGAATTTCGCCGCGGCACATTCCGGGTAAGAGGCGATGTTGTGGATATCTATCCTGCCTACTCGGAAGAAGGTTTGCGCGTGAGCATGTGGGGGGATGAAATTGAGAAAATGCAGGTGTTTGATGTAGACAATGGCAACATCATTGATGAGGTCGACGAATTCCGTATCTATCCTGCGTCACATTATGTAACCACGCAGGGACGGCTTGAGGAATCCATTCAGCAGATTCGGGACGAGATGCACTGGCGTGTTGATGTGCTGCAAAGTGAACAGAAATTTCTGGAGGCAAAGCGGCTTGAGCAGCGAACCCTTTTTGACATCGAAATGATGCAGGAGATCGGCTACTGTTCGGGAATTGAGAACTATTCGCGGTATCTGAGTGCGCGAAAACCGGGTGAGCGTCCCTACTGCCTCATGGACTACTTCCCGGATGATTACCTGCTGGTTGTGGATGAAAGCCACCAGACCGTACCGCAGATCGGTGCGATGTACGGCGGCGACCGCTCCCGGAAAATTGAGCTGGTGGAGCACGGGTTCCGCCTGCCGTCGGCGCTGGACAACCGTCCGCTCACATTCGAGGAGTGGGAGACGATGATCAGCCAGGCCATCTTTGTAAGTGCGACTCCCAGCGATTACGAGCTTGAAAAATCGGGAGGTGTGTACGTGGAGCAGATCATCCGCCCAACCGGGTTGATGGAGCCCGAAATTGAGGTACGCCCGCTGGATACACAGGTAGATGACTTGCTCGAAGAGATCCGCCTGCGCGCTCAGAAAAATGAGCGGGTGCTTTGCATCACACTAACCAAGCGTCTCAGCGAAGAGCTGAGTGAATACCTTAAAAACCTCGGCATCCCGGCCGCTTACATGCATAGCGAACTGGATGCTATGCAGCGTGTGGAGGTTCTCTATAAATATCGGCGCGGTGATTTCAAGGTACTGGTCGGTATCAACCTGCTTCGTGAGGGAATCGATATTCCGGAGCTGAGCCTGGTTGCGATTATGGACGCTGACAAGGAGGGTTTCCTTCGTTCGGAAACATCCCTGTTTCAAATCGTGGGACGCGCCGCACGGAATGTGGAAGGCAAGGCGATTTTGTATGCCGACAAAATCACCAGGAGCATGAAAAAGGTGATTGATGAAACCAACCGGCGCCGCCGGGTTCAGCAGGAATACAATGAAAAACACGGCATCACGCCTCAAACCATCCAGAAAGAGCTGAAACCGCTGGTGGATCCTGCACTGATCTCCACACAGGATTTTACACTGGACAAGCAGCCTGATGAAGCGGAACAGGATTACCTGGAAGTAGTGAAAGTAGCTGAAGAAGGCATTCAGTACAAAGCCAACCCTGCCATGAAGGAAGTAACCTTTGAAAGCAAGGAGAAGTTTTTGGATTATTTACGCGAATCGATGCTTCAGTCGGCCAGAAATATGGAATTTGAAGAAGCCGCGCGAATTCGCGATCAAATTGCTACATTAGAGAAGGAACTCTGATCGAAATATCCCATGAGCAATAAACTTGATTTCTTTAAAACGTTTGTAAAAGACAAAGATGTAGCCTCTATCGTACCCACTTCGCTTCGATGCGTAAAAAAAGTTTGTACCAATATCGACTTCACCGAAGACATCACACTGGTGGAATACGGACCCGGCAATGGCGTGTTTTCCGAATATATCCTGGAGCAGATGAGCCCCGGGTCGCGGCTTATACTGATTGAGGCCAATGAGGATTTTGCTCTAATGCTCAAAAAGAACATTCAGGATCCGCGCGCCGAGATTCATAATATTCTGGCCGGCGACGTGGAATCGATTTTGAATCCGGACGATATCGGCAATGTGGATTATGTACTATCGGGTATTCCGTTTTCATTTCTGAAAAAAGACCGAAAAAAAATTGTTCTTGAGGCCACCAAGCGCATTCTGAAACAGGGCGGAAAATTCCTTGCCTACCAAACAAGCGGCCATCTCAAAAAGCCCGTAAAGGAAGTATTCGGCAACCTGGAAACCGATTTCGAGCCTCTCAACATACCTCCATATTTGATTTATAAGGTTGTGAAGAATGGGGTTTAAGAGATCTTAGTCTTGAGTCTTGAGTCGTGAGAGGAAAAATTTTAAAAGGCTTCTTTTCTATAACTATTTTTGACATCACATCACCTTATGGAACATGGCATTGCTAACATTTGGGATCTCACGACTCAAGACTCATGACTCGCGACTCAAAACAGTCCAATAAAATCATCCCGCCCGAAGTGCTGCTTAACGGCTATCGTCAGGGCATTTTTCCGATGAGTGAGCAGAGGGACGACGATTCTGTGGGCTGGTACTCTGCCAGGCTCAGGGGTATTATTCCGATCGAGGAATTCAGAGTGTCGAAAAACGTGCAAAGAATCATAAGGCAGAAGCGATTTGAGTGCAGGATCAACACTTGTTTTCGCAGAGTTGTGGAAGAGTGCGCCAATCGTGAAACTACCTGGATCTCGGATCTGATCATCAACTCATTCGAGGTTCTGCACATGTCGGGAAATGCACACTCAGTTGAGATGTACAATAAAAACAAAGATTTGGCCGGCGGACTGTACGGTGTTACACTGGGCGCGGCCTTTTTTGGCGAATCTATGTTCAGGCAGGAAAAAGAGGCCGACAAAGTTGCACTCTGGCACTGTCACCAAATACTCAAGAAAAACGGCTTCGAACTTTGGGATACACAGTTCTACACCGACCACCTGGCGCAGTTTGGCTGCGTGGAAATATCGGCAGATGAGTATAAAGAACGTCTGACCCGCGCCTTAAAAAGAAGGGCCGTTTTTAAAAACGGAAGATAGCGTCGTGTAAAGTAAACCGGCCACCATCACAGTTTCTTTAGCGGCCGGCAATGCCATTGTTCTTCAGTCTTTCATTCCCAAACAGGCTTGTGCAGCGGCAAGTCTGGCTACAGGCACCCTGAAAGGTGAACATGAAACGTAATCGAGTCCTTGCTGATAACAGAAAGCTACGCTTCCAGGCTCACCGCCATGCTCGCCGCAGATCCCAACCTTAAGATCACTTCGGGCTTCACGTCCTCGTTTTGTCCCCAGTTCTACCAGCTGGCCCACACCTTCGATATCGAGCACCTGGAATGGATCGGCCTGCAGAATCCCTTCACTCAGGTATTCTCCGAGAAACTTCCCTGCGTCATCGCGGCTGTAGCCAAAGGTCATCTGAGTGAGGTCGTTGGTGCCAAACGAGAAGAATTCAGCATCTTTTGCAATCTGGTCGGCTACAAGAGCAGCACGCGGTATTTCAATCATCGTGCCAACACGGTACTCAACCGAATCGTTAAGCTCATCAAACAGATCAGAAGCAGTGTTATCTATGACCAGTTTCTGACTTCGGAACTCTTGAGGCGTACCGATAAGAGGAATCATAATCTCAGGAATCACCTCAATTCCCTCTTTCTTCAGAGTAATTGCGGCGTCAAGGATGGCGCGGGTTTGCATTTCCGTTATCTCGGGATAAGTGATTCCCAGCCTGCATCCTCTGTGGCCAAGCATTGGGTTAAACTCTCTAAGCAGCCTTACCTTCTGCACAAATTCGAATTCGCGAACACCCAACTCTCCGGCTACTTTTTTTACTTCGTCGGGCTCATCGGGAAGGAATTCGTGAAGCGGCGGATCGAGCAAACGAATGGTGACAGGTTTGCCTTTCATTACTTTGAAGATGTCAATGAAGTCCTTTTTTTGAAAAGGCAAAAGCTCCGCAAGAGCATCCTTACGCTGCTCCTGAGAATCAGAAACGATCATTTTACGAATGGCCCTGATTCGCTCCTCCCCAAAGAACATGTGCTCCGTGCGACAAAGTCCGATGCCTTCAGCTCCAAACTCGAGTGCCTTGGCAGAATCTTCAGGTGTATCCGCGTTGGTCCGTACCTGCATATCACGATATTGGTCTACCCAGTCCATAAATCGACGGTAGTTGTCATCAAGTTCCGGCTTTACGACTTCTTTTTCTCCCTCGTAAACCTTGCCATTAGTTCCGTCTATAGAAATCCAGTCTCCTTCACGTATGGTAGATCTCCCATTAGTAAAAGAGCCCCGTTGATAATTGATATAAATATCGCCGCATCCGGCAACACATGGCTTACCCCACCCACGTGCCACTACAGCTGCGTGGCTGGTCATGCCTCCCCGGGATGTAAGAATTCCTTCAGCCGCCGACATACCGCCTACATCTTCGGGACTGGTCTCAATTCTGACAAGAATCACAGGATTCCCATTCTGGGCAGCTTCTTCTGCTTTTTCGGAGCTGAACACAACTTGCCCTACTGCTGCCCCGGGTGATGCAGGCAACCCTTGTCCGATGATTGAACCGGAATCGACATTTTTTTCGTCTATTTGCGGGTGAAGCAGTTGATCGAGATGTCCCGGTTCCACGAGCACTTTTACTGCACGCTCACGATTTACAATTCCTTCGTCGACCATGTCTGTGGCTATTCGGATTGCCGAATGGCCCGTTCGCTTACCTGATCGGGTCTGCAGTATGTAAAGAGTTCCTTTTTGAATGGTAAATTCAATGTCCTGCATATTCCCATAATGCTGCTCAAGATTTCTCCCGATTGAATACAATTCATCGTAGGAATCAGGCATCACTTCCCTGAGTGCATCAATGTCTCTTGGCGTGCGAATTCCGGCTACAACGTCCTCGCCCTGTGCGTTAATGAGAAACTCTCCATACAGCTTATTTTCGCCGGTTGATGGATTGCGCGTGAAGTAGACACCGGTCGCACTATCATCTCCCATATTTCCATATACCATGGCCTGTACATTTACAGCCGTGCCAAGCAGGCCCTGAATGTGATTGATACGCCGGTATTTAATAGCTCTCGAACTGTTCCATGAATTAAAGACCGCATTAATGGCTTTTTCCAGCTGTTCATACGGATCGGAGGGAAACATATAACCGGTTGCTTTTCGATACACTGCTTTGTATCTGTCAGCCAAATCCATAAGCTGATTTTCATCCAGATCTGTGTCTTCTGTGACGCCGGCTCTTTTTTTCAGCTCTTCGAGAGCGTGTTCAAATAAATCGTGTGAAATCCCCATAACCACACAGCCAAACATATCGATAAACCTGCGGTAGCTATCATAGGCAAATCGTTTATTTCCGGTATGCCGAACCAGCGCTTCAACGGTTTTGTCGTTAAGCCCCAAATTCAAAACCGTGTCCATCATACCCGGCATGGAGACTGCAGCACCCGAACGAACTGACAACAGAAGTGGATGTTCGAAATCACCGAAACCGGTATCCATCTGTTTTTCAATAAATTCAACACCGCTTTTTACTGCCCCTTTCATCGTAGATGGCCAGGCACCATTGTTACTCGAATAATATTCACACGCTGTGGTAGAAATCGTAAAACCGGCAGGCACTGGCAAGCCAATCATACACATCTCCGCAAGGTTGGCGCCTTTACCGCCGAGCAGTTGTTTCATGTCTCTGTTCCCCTCTGCCGATCCTGCCCCAAAAGTAAATACATACTGTTCTGTTGTCCCTTTGCTCATATCAAGCTCCTTTACTAATTGAATTATTTGGTCTTCTTTTATAATTGTTGGTCAACAACAAGTTAGTATGCCGAATATATGCTGCAGTGTAAATAGGGCTATCCCTGATTGCGCTCCACAGGCATGCTCAGTAAGTAAAATATCCTCTTCTTGGATGCAATAGATCCCATCCCTATTTTATGCGCGACTTACCAGAAGTCAGCAACCAAACGCATCCTGACGCCATGAAATTTAAAATGCCTCATACGCTCACCCTGCTCTTCTTTTTGATGGTAGCGGCTTTGGCAGCAACATGGATCATCCCGCAAGGATCATTTCAGACAGAAGTTATTGAAGGACGCGAGGTGGTTGTACCAGGTACATTCGAGGTAGCAGATGAAGGCGACTTCCTGAGTCCCATCACGCTTTTTACTGCTATCCCAAGAGCTTTTGCAGATGCTCAGGGCATCATCTTCTTTCTTTTCATCATTGGGGGTGTGCTGGCAGTAATCCGGAAAACAGGCGCCATTGATGCACTGCTCGGGCGCCTGCTCGAAAATCTCGGTGGCAGACCGGGCACACTTATCTTTATCACCGTCTTTGTATTCGCACTGGCTTCGAGCGCGATGGGTGCATCGGCCGAATACATACCTTTCGTTCTGATTCTTGCCGCACTTTGCCGAACCATGAATATGGACACGATGACGGCCGTTGGCATCATCGTTGCCGGTTATGGAATCGGATACGGGGCGGCTGCTTTTAATCAGTACACGGTTATTGTTGCACAGGGTGTTGCGGGACTGCCAACTTACTCGGGCTGGGAAGTACGGATGGCCATTCTTCTGCCTTTTGTGCTCATCGGTACGCACCACATTTACAGTTACTCCCGGAAAGTACAGCGCGATCCGTCACTCAGCCTGATGGCGGGTATTGCGCCGCCCGATGCAGGTGCACCACCCAAAACCTATCCGAAACTTACAGCGGTTCACGTAACCATTCTGATCTCCTTTATTGTAGCGCTTGGTGTGGCTGTTTGGGGAATCGCCACTCGTGGCTGGTACCTCACGGAACTTGGTGCAGCATTTCTGATTTTGGGAATCGTAACCGCGATCATTGGAAAAATTGGGCCAAGCCTGATGGCCAGGGAATTTGTGGTTGGCGCGAAAGAGCTCACTGAAACCGCGCTACTGGTAGGCGTGGCGCGAGGTATTGCGCTCATCATGGAAGACGGCCAGATTCTGCACACCATCGTGCACGGCCTTTCCGTGCCGCTCGGAATGGTGGGTCCGGAGCTTTCGGCCGTGGGGATGATGATCATGCAAACCATCCTGAACCTGTTCGTGCCTTCAGGAAGCGGACAGGCTTTTGTAACCATGCCATTGATGGCGCCCCTGAGTGATATTCTCGGTGTATCAAGGCAGATCGCGGTTCAGGCCTTTCTCTTTGGCGACGGCTTCGCCAACATGATTGTACCAACCAACGCCGTGTTGATGGGCATTCTCGGTATGGCGGGCGTGCCCTACGACAAATGGTTCCGGTTCTGCATGCCGCTGCTGATCAAACTGCTCGCCTTCGCCGCAATCTGTATGGTTGGAATGGTGATGTTTGGGTTTTCGTAGCAAGTTTCAAGGCACAGGGTTCAGGGCGCAATGGGCAGGGTGCGCGATATTTGAGCACAATTTTGGTTGTTTGGGATTTTTGATAGTGGCTGTTTTTTTATTTACGAAGCTCGATGCTTTGAATGTACCTGTAAATCATTTTACCAGTTTGATCTAACTTTTCTGATACTCTTTCAAAAACCTCCTTATCGTTTAAAGAACCAGTCTCAAAAAGCGTTTCGAGATGATCGCGTGCTTCATCAACTGAAGAGTGTGCTTAGATTATAAACCTGATATAGTCAGATTTATACTTTCTGCGTCCATAACCTTCAACAATATTTGATCTTATTGACTTAGATGATCTCCTGATCTGACATCCTGTTTCATAAAGCTCGAAATTTGGGAGTTTTAATGACATTTTATGAATTTCAATCGAAAGCTTTCTTGCTTCTTGCCATATCTCCAGATTTTTATAACTCATCATATTTCGATGTATACCTTTTACTTATATGGAACCGCAAACCAAAGTTCCTTACAAAAAAATATTTACCCCTGCACTTTGAACCCTGAACCCTGAACCTTGTACCATGTCCATCTTTTTCTGGATCGTAATTCTCTACCTCGCCCTGCTGATGGGCATTTCCGTATGGAAAAGCCGGGCAATTAAAAACCAGGAGGATTTCATGGTGGCGGGGCGGAAGGTGTCGACCCCAAAACTGGTGGGAACGCTGCTCTGTACCTGGCTTGGTTCCGGCACACTGCTGGCAGGGGCTGGATTCGCAGCTCGTATCGGTATTTCAGAACTTTGGCTGGCAGCCGGAGCGTGGATCGGAATTGTGATCGTCTTTTTTCTTGCAGGACGGGTGCGCCGTATTGCCCAGTACACAGTGCCCGATATTCTTGAACTGCGTTACAACAAATACGCCCGGATTCTGGGCACAATCGTCATCGTAATCGCTTACACCACCATTGTGGGATATCAATTTCGGGGAGGCGGATTTGTACTGAACCTCGTGGCGGGAATTCCCGAGTGGCAGGGCGTATTGCTGACGGCAGGGTTCATCATCGCCTTCACCGCGTTTGCGGGCATGCTCTCCATTGTATCAGTTGATATTATCAACGGAGCTGTGATTACGCTTGCTGTGCTGATTGCCGTGCCCCTTGTGTTTTTCAGCCTGGGCGGGGTTGAGTTTGTAACCACCGAACTGGATCCCGCGCTATTTCACGTTACCGGCGGACACAGCTGGATCTGGGTGATGGGCGTCTTCTTTCCCACCTTTCTGCTGCTATTGGGTGAATCGAATATGTACCAGAAATTCTATTCGGCAAAGAGTGAAAAGTCAGCCAAGAACGCGGTAATTTTCTGGGTAATTGGCACCATCATCATCGAAACGGCGATTGCCTCGCTTGCCATCCTGGCTTTCAGCCACTTCAATGCACTGGATCCGGGCAGCATTATGCACCTTGCCGCTGAGGATAGCGAGCGGATCATTCTGCATGCAGCACGCTTTGGTACTGAAATCGGTATTCCCCTGGCCGGCGGACTGCTCCTGATCTGCGCTGCCGTGGCCATTATCACATCTACCGGCAACAGTTTCCTGCTCACCCCATCAACGAACCTGACCCGGGATATTTACCAGCGTTTTATCAACCCGCAGGCATCGGAAAAAGTGATTGTACTGTTCCAGAGGCTGATGGTGCTTGCGCTCGGGATTGTGGCCTGGCTGCTTCTCACGCAGTTCCGCACCATTCTCGACATGGCATTCACTGCCTACACCATGATCGGCGCCGGACTCACTCCCGCCTTGCTGGCCGCTTTTCTCTGGAAACGGGTCACCACGGCAGGCGGAGTGGCATCCATAGCAACGGGAATGGGCGTTACGCTGCTTATCACAATCCTGAATTCGGTTCTGGCTGAACCCGTGGTTCCTTTCGAATACATCGTGCTGCCCTCTGCCGGCCTCTCGATCGTTGCTTTGATTACCGTTTCACTGATGACGCAACCCGATCCCAAAGAGAAGTGGGAGATGTTCTATGAAAAAGATGCGGAGCTGAGAGACGCCATTGAATCCGCAGAATAAAAACAATTCTTTGAGGATTAACAGGAATCACATATATGATAACCACTTACGAAAAAAATCTATTGATCATCTCTCTCCTTATATCCTGATTATCTTAACAAAATCATTACCTGTGGCTACTATTCTCTTATTATGAAAATGTGATATTATGATTTTTAAAATGAACCTTTACTCATTTGAATGGCAAACGTTACAATTATTCAACTTGCAACTCCCAACATTGATGAGTACGCCAGCTACAGTATCGCTTCTGTAAGAAAGTATGCCCTTCTGAACCAATATGAATACTATGTTCAGAGATCAAAGACTCTGAATGATCTTCACATCAACTGGTCGAGATTAGATATCCTTTTAAAAAAACTCGATGAATCGCCGGAAGGAGAAGATTCATATGTGGTTATGCTTGATGCGGACACCGTTATCATAAATCCCCAACGGCCCATTCATTATTTTACGAATAAATATCAGAAGAAAGATTCGGTGATTTTTTTGGCAAGGGATACACCCTTTCGGGTTGATTTTAAGAAGAAACCGAATGCCGGATTTGTAATCATCAGAAACAATAAAACCGGAAAAGAAATCATCAAAAAATGGATAAATGCCGCTTACAATGAAGGCAAAGAGATAAATGATATTCATCCGAGGACGCAAGGAGTTTACTGGAAATATGTGGAGCCGAAATACAAGGATCATCAGATCGTTTTACCGCGGAGTTATTTTCATAAACCTCTGCCATTGGTGCCCAAACCTTCAGAAAAGCACAGTTTTTTATATCACATCACATCAACAGAAGACAAAAAACGAAGCCATATCATGCGGCAGTTTTATGAGGAAGTTTGGGGTGATGATGAAAATCTCAGGGAGGTACACGATTTGCTGAAAAAAAACAGAGAAAACTTTATCAAGGTTGTTTAGAAACTTTCACATCGATTTTTGGATAAATGGAAGCAAACTAGGCTATGTATAATCCGTTTATCTTTGATATCGCATAAGTTGATAGAATTGAAGGTGCCGGGACATTTTCGATGATAATTACCTAAGTTGAAGAGTGGATTTGTTATAAAGGGAAAGGGTGCTTGGGTTTATGAAACAGTTCAGCGGCAAGCATTGTTATTTATATAAAGGAAACTCTGTGCAATTTAGATGAAATGAAACCCATAACCGTTTACGGCGAGATCGGTAAAGACATCGACCCTGAAGCTTTCAGCCAGCTTGAGAAAGCTTGCGATCTTCCTGTGTCAATATCTGGCGTACTGCTGCCCGATGCACATGTGGGTTATGCGCTTCCGGTTGGAGGTGTGGCCGCACTGGACAATTCCGTTTCGCCTGCTTTTGTGGGATTTGACATCGCCTGCCGAATGAAGATGAGCATCCTCGACATAACTCCGGAGGAGTTTGAAAAAGAGCGGAAAACACTGGCAAAGATTCTGGATGGAGTAACAAGCTTCGGCCTTGGTGCTGATTTCTCGGACGGGAAACGCAAGCATATAGTTATGGATGATCCGCGCTGGGACGAAATTCCCAAAGCCCGCGAGCTCAAAGACAAAGCTGCCAAACAGCTCGGCAGTTCGGGCAGCGGAAATCACTTTGCCGATATCATGGTTGGAGAGATCATCAAACAGAAAGAGTGGCTGCCGCTGAAGAAAAGAGAGAAGTTTGTGGCGTTGCTGACCCATTCCGGATCACGCGGCACCGGATACCAGATTGCCGACCACTACAAGGATATCGCCGAGCAAAAAACCCAGGAAACCCACAAAGGAATTTCCAAGAACTATGCGTGGCTTTCGCTGGATGAGGAAGAGGGACAGGAATACTGGAATGCCATGCAGCTGATGGGTGAGTATGCCAGCGCCAATCATGAGCTGATTCACAAACATTTTGTAAAAGAGGCCGGCCTCGAAATTTTAGGAGCCTGGGAGAATCACCATAATTTTGCATGGGAAAAGGAAGATGATGAAGGCCGTAAAATGATTATTCACCGCAAAGGTGCGACTCCGGCAGAGAAGGGTGTGGTTGGAATCATTCCGGGATCGATGGGCACGCCCTCCTACATGGTTGAAGGCTTGGGTAAAAAAGAGAGTCTCTGGAGCAGCTCGCACGGAGCCGGCCGGGTCTCATCCAGAACACAGGCCAAAAAAAATCACGATGAAGCGGAGTACCGCCGGTTTCTGAAAGAAAGTGATATTCTGACAATCGGCGTAGCGCGTGATGAAACTTACCAGTGCTACAAAGATATCGGCCGTGTGATGGAATTGCAGGAGGGAGAATTGGTGGAATCGGTGGCCGTGATGCACCCCCGGGTCGTCATCATGGGCGGTGGTCGCAAGAGTGATGACGGGGATTAAACGTAGTTGAGAGGTGATCACTATTTTTTAAGGTGAAAGCCCGAAAATCCCCTTTCCCCGAAGCACTCGAGAGAGGCGAGAGGGCTCATTTTTTGAGCGGGTCAGCAAAATGTCAGGATGAAAACGCGAAGCGTGATTCAGCCTGGTGAGGTAGGGGTGTGAACGCAAATGCCAAAAACGGCGATTTAAGCCAATAATCTAAATGGCTTTTATGGCGTTGATTATTTAAAATGGGCCTGGAAAGTTAAACTTTCTTATCAATATAAAATTACGCCTTATGTCTGCTGAATTGACTCCAAAAAAAGCGGCAATCCAATTGCTTGAAAAAGCTGATGATAACATCACATTTGAAGAGATCATGTATGAACTGCATGTGCTGCAAAAAATTGACAAGGGACTTTCAGATGTAAATAAAGGAGATATTACATCGCACAATGAGATGAAACAGGAATTCAATAAATGGTTGAAATAAACTGGTCATTAGAATCGAAGAGAGATTTAAAAACCATCGCTGAATATTTAGAAGCGTCATCAGCCTCCTACTCCAGTTTTATTATTTCAAGAATATTTGAAGCTGTAGATGGAATCAAAGAATTTCCTGAAATCGGGCGTAAAGTGCCCGAATTAGATCAGGAAATGTTTAGAGAACGAATCGTCGAAGGGTACAGAATTATCTATCTCCGTCAAGAAAATTCATGTGAAATCCTAACAATAGTCCATAGCCGGCAGGATTTGTTCAGGCATTTCAGAAGATCAGATAAGTAAACATCCAATATATAAACTGGATTTGTGCTAATAGCTTCAACTAAACTTCACGATACTACTTTCAAATTCATAGACCTGAATGGCCGCATCAAATCTGTACCCATTCGCCGCCTTTTCGTGAGGACTCCATCACTGCCTTAACAACCAGGATATCGGCCAGGCCGTCTTCGCCGGGTACGATGGGCGGCTTGTTTTCGAGGATGGCGAGGGCATCGTTGTCCATCTGACGCGCCTGTTGGTGGCCCGGATCGGCTTCCAGTTTCGTGCCGTCGCTGGTTTCGCCCTGCACGCCGCTGTAGCTCTGAAACGGCCTCAGCCTGTACCAGCCGTTCTCGCACTCCACATCCAGGTAATTGGTCGATTTGCCAAAACTGGTTTCGCAGGCCGATATGACCCCGTTTGGGAAACGGATTTCAAATTCTGAAAACTCATCCACCTCGGAATACATCTCCTCCCGTTCCGACCACTGCCTGCCCCGCACGGCAACCGGTTCAAGGCCGGTGCTGTACCGCGACGCGTTGATCGGGTAAACGCCCATGTCGTAAAGTGCCCCGCCGCCAAGCTTCGCGCTTCGTCTCCAGTCGTCCGGATCGGTATGCGCCCCGCTGTAACCGGCACCCGTTTTTACGCCGGTAATGGCTCCATATTTTTGCTCTTTTCCATAGCGGATGATCGTCTGTGTATTGGGCTCATGCTGCATACGGTGGCCGATGGTAAGTTGTACACCGTTGCTTTTGGCGGCATCAATGATGGCCCGGCACTCCTTCTCATCCATCGCCATCGGTTTCTCGCACCAAACATGCTTGCCGGCCTCAGCCGCAACGATGGCATCGCGCGCATGTACTCCGGGGGGAGTTACAATGTACACCACATCGATGTCGTCATTATTGGCAATTTCATGCAGCGTTTCGTAGCTGTACACATTTTTGTCGGGGATGCCGTGACGCTCCTGCCAGACCGGTATTTTTTCGGGCGATCCCGTTACAATGCCGCGAAGCTCGCAATGGCTCGTCAGCTGCAGCCCAGGTGCCAGACGGCCCGTACTATAGCGCCCAAGCCCGGCGAGAGCCACGCCGATTTTCCGGGTCCTTCTCGGAATTATGATATTCGGAAAGCCGGCTGATGCAAGAGCAAGGGCACTTCCGGCCTGTTTGAGAAAAGTTTTTCGGGTGATATTCTTTGCCATGGCTTTTGTTGTTTTTACAGGTTTAAAGAGCGGTACTGTATAAATAACGTGTTCATCGGAAAAGGAAAAGCTAAATTCAATTGTGGGAAAATGATCGGGTTCATACCGCATCTTTAAAGCGGTACAATCGTAGAAAAGCTGTTTGCACGGCATTCTTCATACCGTATATTCCTGAATATCAGGATGTACTGTTCAACAGACCAACTACTTTCTAACCATTTCACAGAACTATGACTACACTTATAATCGTCGGAGTAATACTGATCGTTCTCATTGCATGGTCCGTCAGTATCTACAACAAACTGGTGGCGCTCCGAAACAGGTTTAAAAATGCCTTTGCGCAGATTGACGTACAGCTGAAGCGTCGTTATGATCTCATCCCAAACCTGGTGGAAGTTGCCAAAAACTATATGAAGCATGAGAGGGAAACCCTAGAGGCAGTGATCCAGGCCAGGAACCAGGCGCAGCAGGCAGAAAAGCAGGCCGCTGCCCAGCCTGATGATCCCAACGCCATCCGGAACCTGATGGGTGCCGAACAGGTGTTAACTGGATCTCTGGGACGCCTCTTTGCACTTTCCGAAAACTATCCTGATCTGAAAGCCAACCAGAACATGATGCAGCTTACAGAGGAGCTGACATCCACTGAAAATAAAATTGCATTCGCAAGGCAGGCTTTCAACGATTCAGTGATGAACTATAACACCTATCGCGAGCAGTTTCCAAACACCATTTTCGCAGGTATGTTTGGATTCACGCAGGCCCAGCAGTTTGTGATCGAAAACGCTGCCGAAAGGGAAGCCCCGAAAGTTCAGTTCTAAACCCATTATAATCTGAATGGACTTTTTTGAAGCGCAGGATCGTGCCAAGCGAAATTCAGGCAAGCTGGTACTCTTCTACATACTTGCCGTAATCGGCATCGTGGTTTCTATCTACCTGGTTACGCTTGCACTGTATAAATGGCAGTTTGCAGGATTTGACCACACCGGATGGTGGAGTCCGGGCTGGCTGCTTACCGTTGCCCTCGTTGTGCTTTGTACCATAGCCATTGGTACGCTTTACAGGGTGTCGCAGCTTCGCAAGGGCGGATCGGCCGTGGCTCAGCTGCTTGGAGGCCGCCGGGTTGATCCTTCTACCGACAACCCCGGAGAGCGCCGGCTGATGAACATCGTTGAAGAGATGTCGATCGCTTCAGGAATGCCGGTTCCCGATGTCTATATCCTGGACCGGGAGGAGAACATCAACGCCTTCGCTGCCGGATTCAATACAAGTGATGCAGCCGTGGGCGTAACGCGCGGCGCGCTTGATCAGCTTAACCGTGACGAGCTCCAGGCCGTGATTGCGCACGAATTCAGCCACATTTTCAACGGCGATATGAGGTTCAACATCCGCCTCATCGGCGTGCTGAACGGGATTCTCCTGATCCATGTGATGGGGATGATCATCATGAGGAGCGTGGTCTATTCAGGCGGTACGCGGTCGCGGGGCAGCGGGCGCGACGGAGGAGGCAATGCGGCAATTGTCATCATTGTTGCGGGACTATCGCTGGTAATAATCGGCTACATCGGGATGATTTTTGGCAGGATGATCCAGGCCGCCATTTCGCGGCAAAGGGAGTACCTGGCCGATGCGGCAGCCGTACAGTACACGAGAAATCCCGACGGGCTTGCCGGCGCGCTTTCAAAAATTGGTGCCAAGAAGAAAGGAGCTGAAATACGTGACGGTCACGCTATGGAGATGAGCCATCTCTTTTTTGCCAGCAGCTTTCACTCCGCGCTCGACAGGCTCTATTCTACGCACCCGCCCATCGACAAACGAATAAAGGCGATCAACCCGTCGTTTGAAGGCAGCGAAGGACGGCGCAGAAGAAAAATCCAGGAGCAGTTCGAGAAAGATCATGTGTCTGGTTCAAAAGCGGCGGCTTCTTCAGGTGGCGGACCGGTGAGCGGCCATGCAGCCCTTACGCCTGAAGTGATACTTGCAGCCATCGGTACCCTGGGTGCGGGCAATGTTCAGCGTGCAGGCAAACTGATTGAAGAGATTCCGGAAGAGCTAAGGCGGGCAGCCCATGAACCGCTTTCTGCCGAAGCATTGATTTACGTACTTCTGTTTACGGCGGATAAAAATTATAAGGGATTGCTGCCGGATTGGTTCAAGACCGAAGCCAGTGAGGCCATGGTAAATGAGACAGAAAAACTGAAAGGCCTGCTCGACGGTGCTGACCGCAACTGGTACCTGCCGCTTGCCGATATGGCTCACGGTTCTCTTCGCGGCATGACGAAGCAGCAATATCAAAAATTCCACTCCCTCATTCGCAAAGCAGTTGAGGGTGAGGTGTCGGAAAACCTGTTTGCTTTTACCCTTGAAAAAATCGTAGACCGCAAACTGCAGATGGCGTTCGACAGCAGCAGGATCCCCGACATCAAACATCATCACCTCAAATCGATCGGCAAAGAGCTTACCATATTGATTTCGGCACTGGCGCATGCATCCGACAAGAATTCGGAAGAAGCCTGGAAAGCCGGCCTGGACCCGATCAGCAGTGTGGCTCCCGATGGAATGAAACTGCTGCCTCCCGAAGCGTGCACACTTGATGAACTTGACAAAGCACTCGACGAGCTTGCACAGTCTGCCAACCCGGTGAAGAAGTATATCATGAGCGCCGTGATTTACACCATAACCGCCGACAAACAGATTACCACGGAAGAGCGTGAGCTGGTACGGGGAATCTCCGAAGCACTTGACTGCCCGATTCCGCTGGGGGCTCTTGGAGGGTGAAACGGGCAAACGGGTTGTTATCTGAACTTATAGCCCTGTTCTACATGCTGTAACCACCCCTGTCTGCCGAAGCCTCGACACAGGCAGGCCCGGCCCCTCCTTAAGGAAGGGAGCATCAAGTCCAATATTCTTATCCTGAACAAAGTTTAATAACTGTTTCCCGGTGGCTGCTCATCCGGTACCTTGTCGGGGTGTTCGATGCGCGGAGGCGGTGGCAGCTCATACCGTTCAAAAAAGCCGAAACCCAGGAAAGGTGCCAATCGGGCAAGGGTTCTGAGAATCGTATTCTCCTCTTTAAATGTAAGTGAAAGTAGGGTGTGCAGTGCTTCATTCAGCTCTCTCTCCCATTCCGGTCCATAGGGTTCGTAAAGTCCGTCATCCCCTAATAGAAAATCCCCGGCGTCCATATACTGAAGCCGCCTGTAAAAACCGTGCATGGTGCCTGCGTCATTCAGCCTGTACCTGCTTGTTCCATCGGGCAGAATATCCATCTGGAAAGGAGTGCGCAGTATCATATTGTGCCGCGTGGTTTCGGGGCGATCGTGAAAGCGGCGCTCGGTTCGGGTGGTATCTTCCTGCTGAGCGTAAACCACGGGCGAAACCATAAACAGTAGAGAGAATAGCAGCAGAGCCGCCCCGGAAAATTTCAGGCAGCCGGCATCAGTCCGTTCTGATCGTGCTATTCGATGCATGGCTTTGGTTCCGGGTAAATTCTTATGGTTGAATATTAACTTCTGCTGATTCTTCAGTTGATGAGACAACAGTGAATGTACAGGATACAACTTAGAACTTCCTGCATCAAACATTTTGCAGCTCGTGATGAAAACGCAGCGATCATCGCTTCCGTATTCATCCTTTTTCAGATAATCAGTATCATCAACACTCTCGCATATCATACCATTCTCAGGAAATAAGATGAACTCATTTATGAAATCTCTGATCAGTATTTTTATTCTGTTATTCACCTGGACGCTCGCTGCTGCACAGGAAAACCCCAAATGGATACGCTATCCGGCCGTTTCACCCGATGGCAATCACATCGCGTTTACCTACAAGGGAGACCTTTACCGGGTATCTGTTCGCGGCGGCATAGCCCGGCAGCTCACTTTTCATGAGGGGCACGATTTTATGCCGGTTTGGAGCAATGACGGTCGAAAACTTGCATTTGCTTCCGACAGGTACGGCAATTTCAATGTGTATGTGATGGATGCAATGGGAGGCTCAGCAACCCGGCTTACCCATCACTCTAATGATGAACATCCCTACAGCTTTTCGCACGACGACAGCCACGTGATTTTCGGAGCCGTGCGGCAGGACCTGGCCGAACATCGTCAATTCCCGGCCATGTCGCAGCCTGAGCTGTACAGGGTGCCGGTGAGTGGAGGAAGGGTTGATCAGATCTTCACAATCCCCGCCGAATACGCGAGAGTGAATAATGATGGATCGAAAATTGTCTATCACGATAAAAAAGGGGGAGAAAATGAGTGGCGGAAACATCACCGTTCATCAATCGCTCGCGACATCTGGCTATACGATGCGAATGAAGACAGTCACATCATGCTCACCACTTTTGAGGGTGAAAACCGGCAGCCGGTATTTAACAGCAGCGAAGAGTCTGTTTATTACCTGAGTGAGAAGAGCGGAAGTTTTAACGTGCACAAAATGCAGCTTTCCGATCCTTCTCAGACAGAGCAGATTACCCGGTTTACAAATCACCCGGTACGGTTTCTCAGCTACGGAAGCGGCAGGCTGGTTTTTGGATATCATGGGGAGCTCTACACCATGAGAGAAGGTGAAGAGCCATCCAGGATTAATATCATTATCCGTACCCAGGAAAAGAGCAATCCGGACAGCTTTATTTCAATCAATGGCGGCGTGCAGGAGATGGACATCTCACCGAATGGAAAAGAGATCGCCTTTATCGCGCGCGGGGAGGTTTTTGTAACCTCGGTGGATGGTTCCCTTACAAAGCGAATCACCAACACACCCGAACAGGAACGGTTCGTTACGTTTACTCCCGACGGCAGCGGCGTAGTTTACTCGTCCAAGCGTGATGGCAGATGGAGTATCTTCAAAACAACCAGGGTAAGGGATGAAGAGCCGCTCTTCTTTGGCTCAACCCTGCTCAGAGAGGAAGTTTTTCTGACCGGAGATGAAGACAAGTATCAGCCTGCATTCTCACCCGACGGGAAGAAGGTGGCCTATATTGCAGGCCGGCGCACACTAAGGGTAAAAGATCTGGGGACGGGCGAAACGATCGATCTGCTCACTCCAGAGGATCTTTTTCACATGCGTGAAGGTGAGCACCATTTTGTCTGGAGTCCCGACAGCCGCTGGCTTTTAGTGGGCTGGCGAAAACTGCTGCACAACAGTGAAGTATTGCTGATGGCCGCAGATGGCAGCGAACGCATCAACCTGACCCAGAGCGGCTATTATGATCTCACTCCCAAATGGGTAGACGGCGGCAAACGGATGATCTGGTTCAGCAACCGCGACGGACTCAGAAGCTATGCCACCAGCGGACCCTCTGAACGGGATGTATATTCCATGTTCTTTTCGCAGCAGGCGTGGGATGAGTTTAACAGGGATGAGGAAGAGCACAAGCTGATGCAGGCTATTGAAGAAGCCAAAAAGGAACAAAGAAATGGGGCTTCCGGAAGAAACGGTGATACGGAAATCGAAGAGGAGACGAAGCCCGTGGTGATTGACCGCGATGGCCTCAGAGACCGCATGGCGCGTCTTACCATACACTCAAGCAGGCTCAGTGATGCGATGCTTTCGAAAGACGGCGAAACACTCTACTACCTCTCCACCTTCGAGGACAATTTCAACCTCTGGAAGACCAACCTCAGAACCCGGGAAACTTCGATGGCGATTCGCCTGAATACAGGTCCCGGTTCGCTGCAATGGAACAGTGAGATGGAGAACCTTTACCTGCTTAGCCGGGGAACCATTACAAAACTAAACCTCTCTGCAGGCACTTCCAGCCAAGTCCAGATTCGAGGCGAAATGAAGTATGATGAGGAAAAAGAGAGGGAGCATATCTTCGAGCACGTGTATGTGCGCACGAAGAATGTGTTCTATGAACCTACATTTCACGGAAACGACTGGGATGAGCTCTATGAAGAGTATAAAACCCGGCTGCCTCATGTGGGTAACTCGTACGAATTTGCCGAGCTCATTTCTGAGATGATCGGTGAATTGAATGTTTCTCACGCCGGGGCGAGGTTCAGCAGAAGTATTGAAAATGCCGACCAAACGGCCTCTCTCGGCATATTCATGGATTACAGCCACCGGGGAGACGGCATCAGGGTGGTTGAGGTGCTGCGTGGCGGTCCGCTCGACAGAGCTGCATTCAGCATTGAACCCGGTATGATTATCAAAAAAATTGACGGCGAAACCATCACCCCAGATCGTGATACTGCATACTTTCTGAACAGGAAAGCCGGCAATTTTGTGCTGCTTGATATTGCCGACAGCAGCGGAAATCACCTGAAACAGGTAACGGTGAGGCCCATTACTCTGAACCAGGAACGCAGCCTGCTCTACGGGCGCTTTGTTCACATCAACCAGGAAGAGGTGGACGAGAAAAGTGATGGCCGTCTTGGCTATGTTCATATTCCGGGAATGGGTGACGGTCCGTTCCGCAATGTGATCCAGGATATGCTGGGCAAGTACAGCGACCGGGAGGGTGTGATCGTGGATGCCCGGTTCAACGGCGGCGGCGATCTTGTGGCAGACCTGGCGATGTTTTTTACCGGCGAGGCTTTCAACACCTATGCCACTGCCGACAAGGATGTGGGCGGTGAGCCGACCTCGCGCTGGACCCGTCCTACGCTCTCACTTATTAATGAAGCGATGTACTCCGATGGCCACTGTTATGCCAGCGCCTACACTGAACTTGAAATCGGCCTTACAGTAGGGATGCCTGTGCCCGGCACATGCAGCTTTGCCGGGTGGGAAAGTCTGCCCGATGGCACCCGCTGGGGAATTGTTCCGGTGAGCGCGCGCAACATGTCGGGCGAATGGATGGAGAACAACCAGACCGAACCGATTATAAAAGTACGCAATGAGCCCGGTATGATCGACCGCGGCCGCGACCAGCAGCTCGAACGGGCTATAGAAGAACTTTTGAGAGTGGTGTCTGAATAAGCTTTATCTGGCTGTTGAATTTTGTTCAAGCGAACTTAAATATGAATACAATGAATCCATTTCCACTGGCACTGACGAGAGCTGTGAGCCCGCTTCTGGGCGATTGTGAGCTTACGCACATCGAGCGTGAGCCGATCAACATCAGGCTGGCTGAGCAGCAGCACCACGATTATGAGCAGGCCCTCGAACAGATGGGGTACACCGTCCGCAGGCTGCCGGAGGCACCGCACCTGCCAGATGGTGTGTTTGTGGAGGATACTGCGGTTGTATTTCCGGAAGTTGCGGTGATTACAAGGCCGGGAGCAGAATCACGCAGGCCAGAGACAGAAACGATGGCTGAGGCGCTGCATGAATACCGCGAGCTCCATTTTATCAGCGAACCCGGAACCATGGACGGAGGCGATGTGCTGGTTCTGGGCAAGTCGGTGTATGCGGGCCTCTCACAGCGAACAAATACGGATGTAGTTCATCAGCTGGCCGATATCCTGAAGCCGTTCGGCTACAGTTTGTCCGGGGTCCCAGTTACGGGTTGTCTCCACCTCAAGACGGGTATAGCCCAGATTGGACCAGATTTGCTGCTGATCAACCCGGAATGGATTGATGAAGGCCTTTTTCCGGAATATCACTGTGAGGTGATTCATTCCGATGAACCGTACGGGGCTAACGTGATGGTGCACGGCAATATAGCATTATGTCCCGACGCCTTTCCCCATACCATCGAATGGCTTCAAAAGCGAGGATTTGATGTGTTAACTATCGATCAATCGGAAATGAAAAAGGCAGAGGCGGGACTCACCTGCTGCAGCGTTATCGTGGAATAACTTCAAATTCGCGGAGATCTGAAAATTAATTCAGCAACTTCAACTGCCTCGTGCTATTTTACCCAAATGCGTTCAGGCTATCTCCATATCTTTCTGATTCTTCTTGTGATATTTGCTCTCGCCCAGGCGTGCGGGGCCGGCAGCGGTGAACAACCCATTGCAGCGGAAAGGGAAAACCATGAAAGGATGGTTGCAATGCTCGACAGCATCATCACAGATGCCCGTCAGGATCCGCTCAAATACTTTTATGCAAATGATTTCCGCCTTGCGTATGTCGATTCGCTGAGGAAGGCCAATCCTGATGTGCCCCAGCTTGAGTACCGCTATGCCATGGAGCTTCAAAACTCGAAAGATATCCGGCAGTCCGTACCGCTGCTGAAAGAGCTTGGAAGTTTCATGACCGATCCCCGTTCGCAGCAGCTGGTTGATGAGGGACTGGCAATCAGTTTTCTGCGACTGGCTGAGCTCAACAACTGTATCGAAAATTACACCCCGTCGAACTGTATTCTACCATTTGATGAAGAGGCCATCCATCAAAATAAGGAGTATATCCGGTCGTCATTGGAACACTCTTCCAGTCTGTTGGAACGGTTTCCGCAGAATTATGAATACTTCTGGATCTACAACATAGGCCATATCGCAAACGGAAGCTACCCGGATTCTGTAAAGCCGGAATTCCTGATTCCCGGACTTCAAAATTTTGAGAATGTACCCGATGGGCTGGCCGTACCCCGTTTCAGGGACCGCGGTATGGAGGCCGGAGTGGCCGATAACCGGATATCAGGCAGTTCGTGCGTTGAGGATTTTACGGGTAACGAACATCTCGACATTTTTGCGACATCGTATGGTTTGCGCGATCAGGTGGTCTTTTATGAGGGAATGGCTGACAGTGATTTCAGAAACCGCACGTTTTCAGCCGGGCTGGAAGGGATTATGGGCGGACTGAATGTAGTCTGTGCCGATATCAACAACAGCGGTTTTGCAGATGTTCTCGTTTTAAGGGGAGCCTGGCTGGCCGAGCACGGGGAACATCCTAACTCGCTGCTGCGAAACAACGGGGACGGCACGTTCACCGATATCACCATTCAGGCAGGCTTGCTTGAGCTGAAACCCACTCAGGTTGCCGCATTTGCCGACCTGAACGGGAGCGGCTATCTCGACATGTTTATCGGGAACGAGTCTATATCGGCCTGGCAGGCGGTTTTTGCCGGCGATGATGTGGAAACCGGCGGCAAGAGGTATCCGTCAGCTATTTTCCTGAATAACGGCAATGAGACGTTCGTGCGGCATGAATCTCTGAACGGGTTTGAGCTTGACGATTTTGTGAAAGGTGCTGCGTGGGGTGATTTCAATAACGATGGGTTCCCGGATCTCTATGTTTCCGTGCTGGGAGGTGCCAACAAACTCTTTATGCACCGGGGCCTGGATAGTGATGGGCTCCCCGTGTTCGAAGAAATTGCATCCGGTGCCGGCGTTAATGGCCCCGAGTTTAGTTTCCCCGTGATGGTGTTCGATTTCAATAATAACGGCCTCGACGACATCCTGGCTGTAACTTACGATGTCAGGGCAATCGGGGATGTGGCCGCCGAAGTGGCGCGTGAAAAGCTCGGACTTCCTGTACGGTCGGAACATTCCAGTCTGTTTCTGAACAACGGTGATGAAACGTTTAGGGATGCAAGCAGGGAGGCCGGCCTTCATACCGTAATGTTCGGGATGGGAGCCAATTTTGCCGACCTGACCAACAACGGATATCCCGATGTGTATATCGGGACCGGCGCGCCTGATCTCACATCCATCATTCCAAACCGGCTTTTTATCAATCAGAACGGCGAGCGGTTTGTGGAAACAACGGCAGCCAGCGGTGTGGGGCACCTGCAGAAGGGTCATGGTGTATCCATGGCTGATTTTAATGCCAATGGCCTGATTGATATCTACACGGTTCTTGGCGGTGCGGTGGAAGGCGATTACTATCATAACGCCCTTTTTGAGAACCGGTCGGAGCCGGGAAACTGGCTGATGATAGAACTTGAGGGAAGATCATCGAACCGTCAGGGAATAGGAGCACGCCTTACGGCAATGGTCAGTAATGGTGAGGTCAGCAGAAAAATCTATCGCACGGTATCAACAGGCGGCTCATTTGGCGCAAACAACACCCGTGTGCACTTTGGAATGCTCGATGATGAAACGGTAGAGCGGGTCGAAATAAGCTGGCCCGGTCCGGGTTCACTCCAGGTTATCGACAACCCGGATATGAACCGTATTCTCAAAATTGTTCAGCAAGATTAATCCCAGACAAGTTCGGTGCCTTCGTACTGATCGGCCAGGTGCAGCGGGCGCGGAAATGTAATAATGAAGGCATCAGAAAACTGTATCCTTGCCAGTTCATGTGAATTCTGTGCATCGGAGAACCTGTAGAAGGTTCCAATAAGCACTTCATAGAACTGCCTTCTTTTGATCACAAAAACCACTTCTTCAGGGTCATCGAACTCATCCCCGAGTATTTCATGAAACATCTCTTTAACCCGGTTTGCTGCATCGTAATTGGTTGCAGCAAATACCTGCACGTAATGGCCTGCAGGCACTTCTTTGCGTAACCTGCGCTCACGATCCCGTTCTGAATCCCGGAAACTGATTTCTAGATTATCGAGCCGGTACTCAAGCGTGTCAATACGTTCTTCAAGCAGACGTGTGAATGCATCGAGCCTGTCAATATGCTCTTGGTAGCTTCTTTCAAGTTTCCGGAAACGTTCGTCTAAATCTTCAGCTAGCTTTCGCTGTTCGTTAAGTTCATCCGAAAGCTTTCTAAGCTCGCCATTGGTTGCAATGAAAGCTGCGTGCTCATCTTCTGTTAGATGTCTAACAGGTGGTGCTAGATTCAGAGGTTTGGTTCCGTTTCTGCCAAAATTGATTCTTACACCGGCCGAAGGCATGCCGATCTGATCGGCCGGAAAACCGCGGTTGATGTTGTCCATCCGGTTGGAAGCGAGCTTTACTTCATATTGAGCGAATAGGTCGAATGTCGGTGAGAGACTCAGTGCGAGGCCGAATCCGCCCATGATGGCAGACTCATTTCCGCTGTTGGTCTCATCGCCCACCAGCTCATACCGATAGAAATCATGCTCATACCCAAACATTACATATGGATTAAGAAACTCGGAAACCGGGCTTCGCCGGTACAGTCTGTTGAAATTGAAAATGTTTTTCAAAACAGCTGAATGTACAACCGTCTCAAATCCACCTTCGGCAAGCCCTTCGATGGTATTGTACCTGTAGCCGAGCTCAGCACTCCAGAAAGGTGTAATCGCATACTGAACTCCGCCGCCGAAGTTGTATGTTTGTCCCGTGAAAGTGTTGAAATTGCTACCGATCAAACGGTTTACGTCCGATTCGTAACTCATGGTGATGCCTGCCTGGAGGGAGAGGCTTACTCTGCGGTAGTCTTCACCCGCGCTCTGAGCATGCAATTTCTGGGGAATTAAAATTAGTGCGCATAATATGATCGCATTAACGACTCTGTTTGTCTGTAACATTTTTCTATACCTTTAGCGTCTCTCGTGCCGGGAATAGTTGTTCCGGCTGTAAGTACTTAGTTTTTAAATACCGACTGGTCTATTGAACCTATGCATTTGTTGTTGATAAAAAATATACTGATTGCAAGATCTTTCATATTTGGATATTCTAACAGTGATTAAAGATGAAGAATTGGAGTAGATATGAAAACAATAATCAATGACATAAGAGCTCGATATGGTACAAAGCTGACGTGCAGGGGATGGCACCAGGAAGCCGCTATGCGGATGCTGATGAACAATCTGGACCCTGAAGTGGCCGAGCGGCCTGAAGAGTTGATTGTGTACGGCGGCGGAGGAAAAGCGGCCCGCAACTGGGAGTGCTACCACAAGATAATTGAGACCCTGAAGCGGCTTGAAAATGATGAAACCCTGCTGATACAGAGCGGAAAACCGGTGGGTGTTTTCAGAACACATGAGGAAGCGCCTCGGGTGCTACTTGCCAATTCACACTTGGTGCCCCGGTGGGCAACGTGGGATGAATTCCGGCGGCTCGACAAGCTGGGGCTTACCATGTACGGACAGATGACCGCCGGTTCATGGATCTACATCGGATCCCAGGGAATCGTGCAGGGAACGTATGAAACCTTTGCCGAATGTGCACGTCAACACTTCGGAGGCTCACTTAGGGAAAGGCTGGTGGTAACTGCGGGACTCGGCGGTATGGGCGGAGCTCAGCCACTGGCAGCCACAATGAACGGTGCCGCTTTCCTCGGAATTGAGGTGGACGAGAGCCGGATCGACATGAGGATCAGAACAGGGTACTGCGACGTGAAGTGCACAAGCCTGGACGAAGCCCTGGAAAAAGTGACTGCAGCAAAAGATAAAGGTGAGACGCTGTCGGTGGGCCTGTTGGGAAACGTTGCCGAAGTGCTTCCCGAATTACTGGAGCGTGGAATTATCCCCGACGTGCTTACCGACCAGACCTCCGCCCATGATCTGCGTCTCGGATATATTCCTGCCGGGTACTCGCTGGATGAGGCCGCCGAAAAGCGGGAGAGCGATCCCAGGGGATATGAAAAGGATGTGCTCGATTCCATGGTGGTTCATGTGAAGACGATGTTGGTTATGCAGCAGAAGGGAGCCGTAACGTTCGATTACGGCAACAACTTGCGCGGACAGGTAGCAGATCACCGCGGAATGAAAGAGGCATTCGACTTTCCCGGTTTTGTACCGGCCTATATCCGCCCGTTGTTTTGCAAAGGTTCCGGGCCTTTCCGCTGGGCCGCACTTTCGGGCGACCCGGAAGACATCGCCGTGACGGACAAAGCCATTCTTGAAACATTCCCTGAAAAAGAAGCCCTGTCGAGATGGATTCATGAAGCACAGGAGAAAATCCATTTCCAGGGATTGCCGGCCAGAATCTGCTGGCTTGAGTATGGCGAACGGGCCGAGATGGGTGAGAAGTTCAACTGGCTGGTGAAAAAGGGGAAAGTGAAGGCGCCCATCGTTATCGGGCGTGATCATCTTGATACCGGCTCGGTGGCATCACCCAATCGCGAAACTGAAGCGATGAAGGATGGATCGGACGCAATTGCCGACTGGCCGCTGCTCAACGCAATGCTCAATACGGCCAGCGGGGCCAGCTGGGTAAGCCTGCACCACGGTGGCGGGGTTGGCATCGGTTATTCGATCCACTCCGGAATGGTGTGCGTGGCAGATGGAACCGATATGGCAGATCGCAGACTCAGGCGTGTGCTAACCAACGATCCCGGAACAGGAGTGATGCGCCACGCCGATGCAGGGTATGAACTTGCCGAACAGATTGCCCGTGAGCGGGATGTGGACCTGCCGATGCTGGAGTGATGCTGAAGGTGGCGGATATTTCGAAAGTATCCAATCATTCACTTAACACCCCTCCCGGCTAACGCCGTACTCCCCTGAAGGGGAAAGTGTTCTCGTCACTTTTTCCTCACTTCCGAACGATTTAAAAGTGAAATTTTCTGGTATTAATAATCAATTAATTACGTGTCATGAATGATGTTTAGGTGTCACAAAAGGATTTGAGCTCGCTTAATACCTTAGAAGACCTCCTCTTCTGATAAGGTCTTTCGGCCTTGAATTCCCGGTTCGTAAGGTGGAGCGGTGCCTTACGAATCCTAAGCCACGCAGGGCCTGTTCTGCACTAAGATGCTGAAGTCA
>SL_3KL_010_SEDDRAFT_10000680_pt1 | contig 29000 bp, 23 predicted proteins | sample SodLakKL_010_SED_2_FD_10381 | JGI IMG/M metagenome (IMG submission 10381)
ACTATGAGAACCCATCCCTGCCCGAATTATCCGCCACCGACTACGGAAGCCACATTACCCTCCGGATGGCTCCCGGCGGTGATGAAAATGTGCGATGGTGGGTGCTCAGGTCCAAATACGAAAATTTCAGTGAGGCAGAGGTACTTTCAGGAACCCGGCGTAATGTTGTTTTGTACGGCGGCGAGCCGTTGATTCGACCTGAAAAAATCTTTATTTCTGCGGTTAACCGGACAGGAATTGAGGGGCCTGTTGCAAAAATTGCACCTGAACGGGATGCAAAACAGGAATCATTGATTGATTTGTCTGATAAACTAATTCCCAGAAAAGAATGGGCCGCATCAAAGCCCGGCGGAGTGGAAGCCAATGCCATCCGAAAAAATATTTCCCGGCACGATACTCTGCGCTTCCGGGATTTATCTCTGATTTTTACAGATATGCTCAGGGCCGCAACGATTCCAGATCGTTTAATGAAAGGAGTTTTGCAAAACGACACAACTGATGCAGCGCCAACTGAATCAATCACCATTCAGCTATACAGAAACGGCGTATCGGAATCCGTTACCCTGGAAGCCGGTGAATCACTGAACTGGTTTGGATATCATATCGGGCTGCTGAATATCCGGTTTGCCGATCAACTGGCTGAGATTGAGCTTGCTACAACTGCATCCCTTCCAGTTGACCGGGCGTCTGCACTTGAAACCGGCAATGCATCAAACCGGCTGAAAGTTCCTCATCGAATCAACAAAATCACCCTGCACCATACGGGGAGCCGTGAACCCCTTTCACCGGATGATGATCCTGTAGACGTTCTAAATAGTTTGTTTGAGTGGGGATCCAATGAACGCAACTGGTGGGATGTTCCCTATCACTACCTGATTGATCTTGACGGAAATATTTATGAAGGCAGGGATGCTGCTTTTGCAGGCGATACAAATACTACCTACGATCCCCGCGGACACCTGCTGATCAGCTTGATGGGAAATTACGATCTCCAGGAACCCACTTCGGCACAACTGGAATCCATTGCAAAACTCACGGCTCATTCAATCGAAACCTACGGACTGGACATCGGCTCGATTTACACCCACGATGACTGGGCTGACACCACCTGCCCGGGCATCAATTTACGGGCTTACCTTGATGATGGTACGTTGACCAGGATGGTTGAAGAATTACTGGATTAAAAAAACTGGAATTCAGCGTCCTGCCAGAGCATCCCGGTGCATTTCCGGGATTCCTGGCAGAGTCGCGGTTGATGGTTCAATTGAGCGATCTGGCAGAGTTGTCTTGTGCTTTTCAAGGCATCCTGCCCCCAAGGGATCGCGGTTCGGCAAGAGTCGCGGTTCTTTTCCCATCATCTCCTTTACAAAAAACCTTCCCACCCATCCACAACTCTGGCAGGAACTCCTCCCGAAAGCTTTCGGGATACGTACTCTGCCAGGTTGTTCAATTCAGTCTTCTGCCAGATTCTTAATTACTCACCATTGCGAAAAGCTCACTCAAGACTGCCCGTTCCGGTTTTTGAAAAGCTTATTAATCACCGATTTGAGATAGGAGAAAGTAATCGGTTTGCCGATATAATCGTAATAGCCATATTTTTCGGCTCTCTCTTTATTTCTGGGGTCAGTGTTGCCGGTAATATAGATTACAGGAGTTTTTTTGGTTTGAGAAATCTGCCTGTAGGCTTCAATGCCATCAATCTCGTCCTGAAGCATGATATCCATTAAAATAAGATCAAAGTCATTTGATTTGCCTTTTTCGATAGCCACATCCCCTCTTGTTGTTTTGTCGATTTGGTTAAACCCCATTTTTCTAAGCATATGTTCCAGCATAAGCTGTAAAACCAGCTCATCTTCGACAACCAATATTTTGTAATTCTGCTTCATATTATGCAAAAGATGCAAATAAATTGTACCCTATTACGCCCACCTAAAAGTTAAAATTCTTTAACAAAATAACACAAATCAGCGTTAGTTCTCAATAATATTTTTGATCAATTGCCGTGACCCATACATCGATTTATGATTTTATCATGAAAAGATTTATAATTTAATAATGCAAATCAGATTGCCTGATATTTTAGATTACTGGACTAAATGGTATAATGAATATATTTAATAAAATAGGTTAATATATATTATAATAAATATTTAAAAAACCAATTAATAAATATTAATAAATTAATTCATTCACATAAAATCTATTATTTCTTAAACACAGTTATTATTCTTTCCAACTCAAATCAGTAAAAAATATCTATGTGAAAATTCAATATAGAATTTGATTATAGAGGTAAGTCGTTGCCAAGCAGTTATCTTACAAGATGATTCATCATAGATACCGTAATACCGATCCAATATCTTCTTCTCTTACCAAAAAGGGTAAATCCCGTATCAAGCCTGTCTGCCGAGACTTTAGCACAGGCATGTACGGGATGGCGCAAGCATCACTATTTTATATTCAGAAAGGTAGTGTTATGTCAATTATACATTGGCAGCCTGGGAAAGACTTCCGAAGTCTTTTCGGGATCCCTTTGGTGACTGATTTTAATAAAATATTGGCCAATTTTATCTTTCAATCCTATTGATAACATCCATGAAGGCTTCGGAAGTCTTGTATGACCAACATCCTATAAATGAAACAACAGTAGTTTAATCCCGGAGAAATTTACAAATNGCNTCGGTGTATGATTTTGTTGTCCCCTTTCCGCCAATATCTTGTGTACACTCCTCTTTATGGTCTTGCAAAACGGTGTATACCGCAGACCGGATTCGCTCGGCCATTCGGAATTCTTCCAGGTATTCGAGCATCATTAGAGCGGAAAAGAGAAGTGCAGTAGGATTTGCTTTATTTTGGCCTGCAATGTCTGGTGCTGAACCGTGAACAGCTTCAAACATGGCCGCATTATCACCGATATTTGCAGCACCTGTAACACCCAAGCCACCAACAAGGCCCGAAGCGAGATCAGATAAAATATCACCAAAAAGGTTAGTAGTTACAATCACATCAAACTGCTGCGGATTGAGCACCATTTGCATGGCCATGTTATCTACAATCAGGTCTTCAAATTCGATTTCAGGATATTTTGGTGCAATTTCTTTACCAATTTTCAGAAAAAGTCCCGTAGTCAGCTTCAGAATGTTGGCTTTATGAATCAGACTCACTTTTTTACGGTTGTGTTTTTTTGCATACTCAAATGCGGCGGTAATAATTCTTTCACTGGCATCTCTTGTTACCACAGCAATACTTTCGGCATGCTCTTCATTTTCGTCAACCCAGTGCTCTTTGCCAAAATAGAGGCCCTGCGTATTTTCACGAAAAAGTACAATATCCACTTCACGGAAAGGACTATCTATATTGGGAAGTGATTTTGCCGGTCGAATGTTGCTGAAGAGTTCAAATTTCTGGCGAAGCGCAACATTGATAGACCTGAAACCGGCACCCACCGGAGTTGTAAGCGGCCCTTTCAGAACAATTCTGTGTTCTTTAATCGCTTCAAGTGTTTCTTCCGGCAGCGGATTGCCAAGCTCATTTTGTGCACTTTCCCCGGCTTTACATTTTATCCAGTTTATATCAATACCGACGGCATCTAAAATAGCTGTAACCGATTCAGTGATTTCAGTCCCAATCCCGTCACCGGGGATCAATACAATGTTATACATAGGTCAATTGATTATTTTTTTATTGAATTTTTTCAAGATAGCAAATTATCGATGCATGATACAGTTCCGGTTTACTCAAAAAGAATTCAAATTATTTTCTTTCTTTCAAACCGGAAAATCGTTATCTCTGCTCTGAAATTAAAAAATCCTGGTTAGCATGAAACGATTCAGAAGTGATATTCCACGGGCATCAAAAAAAGAAATTTTCGGCTGGGCAATGTTCGATTTTGCCAATCAGTCATATACACTGCTCATCATAACTGTAATTTTTCCGGTTCTTTTTACAACAGTAATAGTCGGTGATGCAAACCAGGATTACCGCCTTGGCAACCTATTATGGAGCATTGCACTGGCCGTCAGCTATTTTATGGTCGTGCTCAGCGGACCCGTTTTTGGCGCCATTATGGACTATTCAGCGCTGAAGAAAAAATTTCTTTTCATCAGCTATCTGCTCACCATTATCAGTACAACCCTGCTCTATTTTGTGGAACCCGGGCTTGTTGTACTCGGTGTGATTTTGATCATCATCTCCAACTTTGCCTATGCTATCGGCGAAAATTTTATCGCTTCGTTTCTTCCCAGCCTCGGCCCGCCTAAAGACCTCGGTAAAATTTCAGGAATCGGTTGGTCGCTCGGTTATGTGGGCGGACTGTTCTCCGCCGGTTTTGTTATTCTATATCTCGGCGAACCCACCCTCGAAAACTTTGACACAATCCGCTGGGTTGGCCCCTGGGCCGCTTTCTTTTTTATGGTGGCTGCAATCCCAACTTTTCTATGGGTTAAGGAACCTGGCGCCCGGCAGCTTCTGCCTGAGGACGAATCCTTTTTTTCGATCGGTTTTAAACGGCTGGGTGAGACGATGAGAATGGTCACTAAATTCCGGGATCTTGTAGTTTTTCTTGTATCAGTGTTTTTTGCCATGGCCGGAATCTACATCGTCATCTCTTTTGCATTTATCTATGGAGACCAGGTTGTGAGATGGGATGAAACCGTTCGGGTGCTGATGTTTATAGTTGTGCAAATAACGGCCGCTATAGGCGCTTTTTCTTTTGGTTTTATCCAGGACAAGATCGGCGCTAAATTAACCTACATTATAACCCTGACTCTATGGTTTCTCGGAGTGATGGGAATCTGGGGTGTGATAGATATTACGGATTGGCTGAACGCAACCTTCCAAACCGATTTTGATGCACAGTATGTTTTTCTTTATATAGGTGTGATTGCAGGATTAAGCCTCGGTTCGAGCCAGTCGGCCAGCCGTGCTTTGGTTGGAATTTTTACTCCCGAAGAGAAATCAGCCGAGTTTTTTGGATTTTGGGGCCTTTCAAATAAAATAGCCGGTGTTTTTGGTATTATTGGTATTGGACTGCTTCAGGCTCAGTTCGGATTGCATCAGTCAGTGCTGTTTTGTGCATTCCTTTTTTTGGTAGCTGTAATAATCTGTTTGTTTGTCAACGAAAAACGCGGAGAACAGGCTGCTGACGATTTTCAAGAACAGGATTAATTCTTTATGGACCTGTTTTATCCGTATTCTAAGATTTTTTTCAGATCATTCAGAATAATCGAATAAAATGTCTAAAATAAGGCCTTACAATATATTGAGCGTTAACAAATTAATATTACTGTGGTTATTGATATTTTGAAAATNNAGATTTTGCCATACTGAAAATGTNATAACACAGTTCAGATTTTTTTTATAAAAAACCTGATTTTTTAATGGATTTATTGCTCAGAATGTTAACTTATGCAAGTTAAACGTGTGAGGGATCTTACCAGATTCAAATACAACGCAAGGATGATAAGTTTATCATCAAGATTAATACTAACCTTAAAACGGAGATTTATATGAGTAGAATGGATGAACTAAAAGAACTGATGGCAGGTTTGGAAGAAGATCTTGTAAAGTTCTATGAGAAAGGAAACAAAGCAGCAGGAACCCGCGCAAGAAAACAACTGCAGGAATTAAAAAAACTGTCTCAGGATATCAGGCTTGAAATCCAGGATATCAAAAACAATGGATAGTAAGTTTTAAGAACATTCTAAAAAAAGCCACGAAATTCGTGGCTTTTTTTGTTTGAGAAGTATATGCTTATCTTTTTTTCGGTTAAATCTACAGACCAGTACGTATAATTATTTCTGTATGAACTTACAGTTTCGCCTCGTTGTTTCATCATGACCTTTCTTCTTAGAAATTGAATTATTTATGCAAGAACCACAATTTCATAAACTGACCCCACGGGCCATCCGGGTTTGGCAGTGGGGTAATTTAATCGGGAATCTTTTCTTTTTCGCTATTCCTGCGGCTTATGCTGCTGTATTCGGAGTTGATGGTTTTCATTACTGGATGGTTGTCGTCTCGGCATCCATTGTATTCATTTTTTGGATGTTGTCTGTTTTTCTCACGCCATACCTTACCTGGAAACACTGGCGTTATGCGATCGACGAAAAAGAGATTGACCTGAAGCGCGGAATCCTTTTTAAAACAAGAACCCTGATTCCGCTCAGCCGTGTGCAGCATGTCGATACCCGCCAGGGGCCGATTCTTCGGTGGTATAATCTCTCATCGGTTACCATTTCCACCGCGGCCACCACACACGAAATTCCCGCACTCGATTCGGTTCTTGCCGACCGGGTTCGCAAACAAATCTCAACTTACGCCCGCCTGGCAGAGGAAGATGTCTGAATTTCAGCGCCAACATCCCGTTGCGGCAGTCAGCCGTGCCCTCGACCTGATCCGGGGGAATTTCATCACCATCCTGGTTTTTCTGTTTGTGGGTGCACAGAGCGAAACTTTTCCCTTTCTGTGGTGGATCGGCGGCGGTTTTGCCTTTTTGCTGATTCTGGGAGTGGCCAACTGGTGGCGTTTTCTCTTTAAATTAGAAAACGACCTGCTGCACATAAAAAGCGGCATTTTTGTCCGTAAAAACCTCTATCTCACCAAAGACAGGATTCAGGTGATTGACATCACTTCTGGAATTATTCAGCGAATGTTCGGGCTGGTCAGGCTCGATATACAAACAGCAGGGTCAAGTTCCCGGCAGGCAGCAATCGATGCAATTACCCGAGACGAAGCCATTGAAATCAACAATATTTTGCGTCGTGAATCGCAAAAAACGGACTCTGCTACCGGTGAAATTTCTGAAATCAAACAGGATACCGACGAAATTTTGAACCGGTTCAAAATTCCACATAAAGAGCTGCTTATTGCCGCTTCAACATCGGGCAGTTTTGGTATTGCCTTATCGATCATTGCAACGGTCTTTTCACAGGTTGAACCCCTCATCAGCGAATCGGAAATGTTCGAATATCTCTTCAATATGCTGCCGTCTCAGACCGATACCATGATGATCATCTCAATCATTTTAGTATTCATCATTTTTGCCTGGCTGATCTCCTTCTTCAGCACACTTTTCACATATGGCAATTTTACTCTCGAAGTGAAAGAAAAAGAGATGGTAGTTTCGCGCGGAATTTTTGAAAAGAAACGAATCACAGTTCCCTACAATCGCATCCAGGCCATCCATGTAACGGAAGGAATTATACGGCAGCCGCTGGGATATGCATCCCTCCACCTGGAAAGCGCAGGTTATGGTGATGACAAGGGAACAGGCTCTATTGTGATGTTTCCGCTCATCAGGCGAAATAAAATTTTAAATCTGCTGAATGATGTTCTGCCCGATTATCAAAAAGAGCACGAGGGCATCAGGCCGCCCTCACGATCGCTGAGGCGATATCTTTTCCGGTCTGCTTTTTTTATCACGGCCGCAACTGCCGCGCTTTACTGGGGTATGAATTTTAACCTTTGGATCTGGATTTTTCCTGTGTTGTCCGTTTACTGGGGCTGGCTAAAATACAAAGATGCCGCTGCTGCCTCGGGAGATGACATTCTTGTGATGCGAAGCCGGCGATTGTCGAAATCAACCGCCTACATCAAAAAAAATCGCGTACAGGATGCCACACTGATTCAAAGCCCATTTCAGCGAATGCGGAATCTCTGTTCTATCCAGGTGTATGTAGCATCGGGAGATCATGGAAAATCATTCCGGGTCAGAGACCTGGAGTACGACGACGGACTGAAATTGCTGAATGATGTTCGAAAAAACGGAGTGGAATTTTCTGACCTGCTGGATGAACAGATTGTGTCCGGAAAAGTGCCGCTCCCCGGATGGAATTTGTAGAAAAGTTGAATTAAGGCCGGAGCCGTCCTATTATTTATGATGAAATGGTAGTTAACCTAAGTTCGAAATAAGAACTAAAGCTTTAAAAGTCCCCCTTTTGAAGCTTATCATTACCCATAACTGCTTGAATGTTGATAAGTCCATTGTTCGAAAGGGACACTCTTCAACTAATTCTTATGTTGAACTAACTTTATTTAGCTCACTCTTTTCAACCCATCGCGCCAAGTGGAATCGGCGTATCGAGGGTTTCCGAAACAGCGCGCAACAGCTCCATCTCTTCTGTTGAAATTTTCTGATCGGCCGTGATGCAGTGAATCATCGCACTGACGATATATTTTTTAACAGGATTGGCCGATGCTGCCAGTTCATCAAGAGCACTATTCAATTCGTTTAATCCGCAATCTGCCTTTGAGAGCAATTTTACATCATCCGAAATAAATTTTTCCACAGGTTCAATCCCGGAATTCCAGGCAGCTTCTGTGTCTTTGTCCGATGCATGGGCCAGGGCAGAAAGCAATACCGATAACTCCTTTCCGAGTGTCTTTAAATGATGATGCCGCACTTCAGGCTTTTTCACATCTGAGAATGTTGTATCAAGCTGGTGAGTCACCATTTTTTCGAGAGCAAATCCAAACAGGTTTTCAGGGTCTCCGTCCAGAATAACTTTTTCTACGATTTCCCTGAACACTTTGTACTGCGCTTTGCTCATATTGCGAAGAGCAGGCAATGCAAGCTCCGCGAGTGGCAAAAACCAACTGCGGTCGGCCGAATCCAGTTCTTTTACCAGCCTGTCTGTTTCTTCTGCCACAGCATCACTCGTTTTATCGTCCAGCCTTTCATTTAATTCATCCTCATTCCGGCTTTTTGATGAAGTGATCAGCAGCCCGTAAATCAACGCTTCAGCGCCAAGTGGTTCATGTGCCGCTTCCCGAAGTGAAACAGGAATTTCGTTCAGCAGTTTACCGGCTCTGCTCAGGTTTTCACCTCCCATGGTGCCGATTGCAGCAAGTATTACCTCAGGTGTTAGTGCAGCGTGGCCGCCTACTCCCCTGCCTTCTGGTTTGCCCGGCTCGGTTCCGGCCACATGTTCTTTCTGAAATTTTTCACGGATTTTCCGGCTGCTTCGGTCGTCTCTCTGTCCAAATTCAGGACTGATGGCTTTGATACGATCTTGCAGCGGCGGGTGTGTGGCAAAAAGCCGGTCAAAAGCCGAATGAAAACTGCTGGCAAAAAAGAGGTGGCTCATTTCCATGGCATGGCCGTCATTAATTTTCCCGCCTTTTTTTGTCTTCCCGATTTTATTCAGCGCACCTGCAATTCCGTCTGGATTTCGTGTGTACTGTACGGCAGCAGCATCGGCCAAAAACTCTCTCTGTCTTGAAATAGCCGATTGAATCATACGTCCGAATAACATGCCAATATATCCGATGATAACCAATGCCAGACCGAAAGCAATAATGGCAATGGTTGCATTACCGCCGCCTCGTCCGCCGCCACGGCTGCGAACTCTCATCCCTCCGGAGTAGAACATGCTGCGCATTAAAATCATCCCCATGATGTGTATGACCAGAATACCGTTCAAAATACCGATCAACCTGATATTCAGGCGCATATCGCCATTAAAAATGTGGCTGAATTCATGCGCCATCACACCCTGTAGTTCATCCCTTGTCAGTTTTTCAAGCGCGCCGCGAGTCACACCCACGGCGGCATCGTTTGTGCCAAATCCGGCCGCAAAAGCATTGATATTATCTTCATTATCAAGAACATAAACATCCGGCACGGGCAGCCCGGATGCGATTGACATTTCCTCGACGATATTCATCAGCCTGCGCTCATTTTGTTCGGTGGTAGATGGTTCTACTTTTCGTCCGCCAAGAAGTTCTGCCACGGCTGATCCCCCCTTTCGGAGTTGCGAAACCCTTACTGCTGTTCCAATCAGAATCACAATCAAAACCAAGACGGAAACTGTAGCCAGCCAGCCCGGATACCAGATTGCAATTCCCCCCTCTGTGGTTACCTGTGAATGAAATATTATCAGCGAGACTATATAAATTGATAAAATTATTCCGATAACCGCCAACATATACAGAAAAATCAGCTTCGTTGTATTCTGTTTTGCACGGTCTTGTGCTTCAAAAAAATCCATCTGCCTTGATTAAATCTTTATTTTTTATTTCAATAGCCTGAACTCATAAAAAAAACAGTCCCTATAAACACCGCAATTGTTTGGTTAACCGATGATTGAGAGCAAAGTTAAAACGAAACTTTGGGAGCTTCTCTTTCTGCAGAATCTTCAATTACAAATTGCTGTGCGGGAGAGAATCCAAACATTCCGGCAAATATAACATTCGGAAATTTTTCCCGGTAGATGTTGTAATTCATCACAGCATCATTAAATGCCTGCCGGGCAAAAGCAATTTTATTTTCTGTTGAAGAGAGCTCTTCAGACAATTGCATCATATTCTGATTGGCTTTCAGGTCGGGATAATTCTCCGAGAGGGCAAACAGCCTTCCGAGCGAGCCGGTTAATGCCTGCTCAGCACCCATCAGGTTTCTCATTGCCTGCGGGTCTTCGGGCTGCTCGGCAGCTTTTTTCTCAGCCTGCTGTGCTTGATTCCGGGCCTGGATCACCGCCTCCAGTGTTTCCCGCTCATGTTTCATGTAGTTTTTGGCAACTTCTACCAGGTTGGGAATTAAATCGTAGCGGCGTTTAAGCTGCACATCGATCTGGGCAAATGCATTTTTGAACCGGTTACGGAACGATACCAGTTTGTTATAAATACCAATAAACCAGGCAATAATAACAACAAGTATAACAAGTAAAATAATAATCGTAGTCATGATGATGGATTGGATTAATTGAAAGTTAGCGTATCATCAAAATGTATTGAACGGAATATACGAGATGTAGAGCGAGGTGCAAATACGAACTGTGTCCGTTATAAAAGTTTTTCAACTATTTGGCTGCAGCGAGATAAGAAGAAATCCCCGACGCTGACAACCCAATGTTGTGGATTGTCAGGCCGAAGGATATTTGCTTTCATGCCTCATAATCTGTTCAAAATTATGTGGTCAATTTACGGGCAACAACACTCTCGTTATCTTTTTTTCCAGATCTACTTTTTTTCAGGAATGCATGTTAATTTAATTAACATTCCCGATTGCCACGTGTTTTTTACTTTAGCCAACGATTGTATTTGTAATGTAAAACTAAATATTAAATAATTCTAATGTATTTAGAATGATTTAATCAATAGTAAGACTGGAGAGGTAAGGATAAAATTATCAACAACTTTTATATTAAATAATATTAATAATCTATCGTGCCCTGATAACTTAATTTGGAATTTACGGCAACTCTTTGTGCGGGAATGGATTGAAACTTCCTTTATTGACTGATTCGTTATTTCTCAGTTAAACCAGTAACTCATTTTGAAAACAACAGCACGGTTTCGGGAGTCCATGGTTTCAGGAAAGTAATTGTCGGTATACACAATAAAAATATCAGAAACCGGACTGTACCTCCATTGAAAACGGCTGTTTATATTCAGGTTATCGAGTTGTTCATTATATTGAACAAATGTTGTGAAGAAGAGTGTATTGGTAAATGTAACATCGAGCTTGGGGCCAATCAGCCAGAACGAATTTTGCCCCCACGGTTCGGGAAGGTCAAGATAGTTATAGCTCATAAACATGGATATACTTCCATAGGGCTGATACCGCGCATTCAAATCTCCTTCAATAAACCAGCGGTTTCCGTTAAAAAACCCTCCATATCCTGTAGCCACGGTGTATCTCAGAAGTTTCCGGGTGTCTGACCTGTACTGAACCTTGCCATCAAACCAGCTATAATCACTACCGGCCTGTAAAAATTCAATCCCTGTATTGGTCGGATCAAAATTCTGCCTCAGCTCAACAAAATTGTGATCCAGAACAAAATAGATTCTGCTTAAATCGTGAAATGTAAAATAGTAACCCAGGCTGATTTCACGGTCGGTCATGCTGAAATCGGACGGGCGGAAATAGCTGTTCATATGGCCGGTAAAACCGTGCTGCTCCAGACTCGACTGATCGGGATAAAATCGTATGGTTGTATACGGGTTGAGCCTCAAATAATCGGTCCTGGGAATATATCCTGCCGAAGCAATATAATTTTCACCAACATACTGCTGATTTAACCCCACTTCAATTTTCTGCCTTGAATATCTCAGTTCCATACCCTGAGAAAATTCCGACCCGGTGTCGATCCCATCTGTAAATGAATGAAAAGCAAATGCGCGCCCGGTCCAGAAATTATCCTGGCTGGCAAGGTTAAACTGCAATCCGCCTGTCCGGTTGTAGGATTCGCCATCCCAGGAATCCGGTTTTTCTATATTCTGACGGTCAACATAAATTGCAGAAATGTTGGAGCGCGAAAAAACACGTTTTTGCGCGGTTGCCACAAAAAAGTTGCTCGAAGGCACAACATCGGTATCCTCTGTGTACATATTCATCACCCCTATTCGCCAGTCCTGTCCCATTTTACCGCTCAGCCGTGCGCCGGCTAATACGGGTGCATCAATCCCGATTCTTCGAGAGAAAAACGGCCTGATATTTCGTGAACCGAAATTGGCAAACAGGTCGGAATTTTCGAGAAAAAACTGCCGCTTCTCAGGAAAAAATAGTTCAAACCGGTCGAGGTTGGTAATCTGCTGATCCACATCGGCCTGCGAAAAATCGGGATTATACGTTAAATCGAGATTAAGGGATGATGACAGTCCGACTTTAGCATCCATCCCAAAATCGGTACGGTAGTTCGTGTCGGTGCCCGCTTCAAAATCGCGGGCAGCACTACCAAAAATGTATGGAATCAATGATAGCTGAAGACCGGGATCAGGGGGCGGTTCATCCCACTGCAGGGTTCCGGTATAGGCGAGTGAAGCCGTGGGAAATTGCCGGGGAACCGGCGCCCATGAGGATTTTTCGTTGATACTTAAATCGAGCCGGGAAAAGTTGATATTCCACTGATCCAGTCCCGCCTTGTAGCGAATGGATTTGAACGGAATTCGCATTTCTGCCACCCAGCGGTCATCGTAATCTTTGGTAACCACCTCCCATTTTGTGTCCCAGGCAAGGTCTACAGCAAAGCCGTTACTCATGGTTCCATCCCATTTGGCCCCGGCTGCATTCACCCCAAATGAGAATCCGGTGGTTAAATCGTTAAACGGATCGATAAACATCAGGAAATTGTCGTTGGTGCCAAAGGCAAAATCACGCCGGAGAGACTCAACCACACGGGGGGCATCAATCACATCAAAAAAAATCATAGCAACATAGATGGCATCATCATCATAAGTCATCCGGATTTCCGATTTGGCCTCGCTGTAGCTGGTATCGTACGGGGTTACCATGAAAAAATTGTCGGCCACATCAGCCCTCATCCAGTCCTCTTCATCAATCACGCCATCAAGCACAATTTCTCCTTCCATTTTCTGGATATGAAGCACATAATGGCTGTTTATGGACCTTGACAGTGAACGGTCATCAAGCACCTGCGCATGAAGCAGATTGGCCGTGGAAAACAGAATAATTAGACAAAAGATAAAAAGGGTTGTAATTCTGAAATTAAGATGTTCGATCATTACTTAAACTTTCCTTGAATTTCTAACAGGGTGGTGTTGTAGGCTATCTTATGGCCTGTAGTGATATGATATTGTAGACTGATTAATAAGGAAATCTATCGAAACCCTGAATTGAAAACAACGAAATGGCCGATTTTTCAACTAACTCTTCCTAAATCAACACGGTTAATTCTAAAGCATGAATTACACTTTTTTTACAGCTTTTTGACTGGATTCTCGCGTCAAAATTTGCCTGTATTGCACTGAGAAAATGATCAATTTTTGATAGATATTCTGTTTCAGAACTTTTAAACTGGCTTATATCCGATGCAACTGAAAACTTAAGTCTATCCTGATGAAAACAGCTCTAAATATTTTCGCGCCCATTCTGATTATTATATTATTAAAACCTGCTCTGCTGCTGGCTGATACTCCGAAACAGACAGGTTCTGCTGACGAAGATCTGCTGATTGGCACGAGGGTTGTACCGCCATTTGTGATGCAGAATGAAGATGGCATCTACAGTGGCATTACGATTAATTTATGGGAACAGATTGCTGAGGAGCTTGACTTAAATTTTCGTTACGAAGAAACCGACATACAAGGCATGCTGGATGGCGTGGCTGAAGGCAGATACTTTGCTTCGGCATCGGCGTTAACCATTACCAGCGAGCGTGAAGAGTATCTGGACTTTACACACCCTTTCTATGTAACAGGGCTTGGAATCGCGGTTCCTCACCGCCCAACCGGGCTGCTGGGTTCTATCCGGGCATTATTTTCACCTGAATTTTGGTGGGTTATTTTTCTGCTGTTTGGCCTTCTGTTGTTTTGGGGTTCACTTGTCTGGATTTTTGAACGCCATAAAAATACCGATGAGTTTGGCGGATCGTCCGCAGAAGGAATTGGCAGCGGATTTTGGTGGGCTGCTGTTACCATGACAACCGTCGGCTACGGAGATAAATCTCCACGAACACTGGGCGGACGGATTGTAGGTTTTGCCTGGATGTTCACCGCTATTATTGTAATCTCATTTTTCACTGCATCCATTGCTTCGAGCCTGACCGTTACGCAGCTCGAAAGCCGGGTAAACGGGCCGGAAGACCTCCCGAATGCGCGGGTAGGTGTACTTCAGCATTCGGCCACTGAAGCCTTTTTGACTGAAGAAAATATCGGGTCACGCGCTTACGCTACTATCGAAGAGGGATTGCAGGCCGTTGAAAATGAGCAAATAGATGCGTTTGTGCACGATGCCCCGATCATTGCTTACATGATTCAGCAGGATTTCAGAAACCGGGTCAGAATTCTTCCAAATACATTTAACGATCAGTATTACGGAATTGCACTGCCATTGAACAGTGAATACCGCAACCCGATCAACCGCATCACTCTTGAGATTATTAACAGTGATGAGTGGGAAACAATGCTGCGACGGTATTTGGGAGATTGATTTTTTTGATTTTGGGTAATTCTAATGAATGATTTCACACCAATCATAATTATTTATTATTGAGAATGTCCTGAACTCAAACCAAACACTCATCAATATGTCGAAAAATCTAACCAGGAAACAGTTTCTGAAACTGGCCGGCTCAGCGGCCGCGATCTCTTCTTTTGGATTTCCCTCCATCATAATTCCCAAACGTAAAGAAAAAATCGGGGTGGCCCTGGTTGGCCTCGGGCGGTATGCATCCGGACAGCTTGCTCCGGCCCTGCAGGAAACCGAACATTGCGAACTCCGCGGAATTGTAACAGGCACTCCATCAAAAATACCGGAGTGGCAAGAGCAGTACGGTATCCCCGACCGAAATGTGTATAATTACGAAACCCTCCCCGACATTGCCAGCAATGATGATATTGATGTGATCTACATCGTAACTCCGCCGGGAGTTCATGCACGAGATGCCATTGTGGGAGCAGAAGCCGGCAAACACGTTTGGTGCGAAAAACCGATGGCCATGAATGAGCAGGAGTGCCAGGCCATAATAGATGCAGCAGAAAAAAACCGGGTTCAGCTAACCATCGGCTATCGGATGCAGCACGAACCCAACACGCAAACCATCATTCGGTTCGGGCGTGAAGAAACTTACGGCCAAATAACAGGAGTGCAAACCGGGGCAGGCTACAGCGGTGCACATACCGACCCCGAAAACTGGCGGCGTATTCCTGAAATGGGTGGAGGCGCTCTTTACGACATGGGAGTTTACCCGATCAACGCGGCACGTTATGCCACAGGAATGGAGCCGGTCGCAGTTACGGGAAAGCAGTGGTCCGAGCGTGAAGAGATGTACAGTGATGTTGACGAGTTTTCTGAATTTGAGCTCGAATTTGCGAACGGCCTGAAAGCTTTCGGAGAAACCAGCTTTGGAAAATCCACCAACTACCTGAATGTGGAATGCACAGACGGCTGGTACAGGCTGGAGCCGATGCAATCGTACCGCGGTGTGCGGGGTGAAACCAGTGATGGTAACCAACTACCCTCTGCAGGAATAAACCAGCAGGCCCGCCAGATGGATAATGATGCAATTGCCATCAAAGAAAACAAGGCCCCGATTGTCCCCGGCGAAGATGGCCTGGCCGACATCCGCATTGTGAAAGCAGTGATGGAATCCTCAAGAATGGGCGGTGAAAGAATTGAACTTTAAGCATTGTAATTCCAAAATTTTGCTCAGAATATCTGATTGTTTTTTGGTAATACTGGAAACTTTTCTGGTAATCTGTTTGAAGTAAAATTAATCCCCTCTCGAGAGGGGAAATGTGAAGATGAAAGTGCGTAGCACTGTTCATCGAACGAGGGGTGTGTCCCTGAATTAGGCTTTGTGCCCCAAAGAACACACCCCACCGAGGTTTCGGTGCAGTCTTTTCCATTTATCCACAAAGTTTCCAGTAGAACCTGTTTTTTATCGCAGGCTGAACTTTCATGCAGATATTCCATTTTATCCTCTGATTAAGGATATTGTACGCTTAAACCATCGACAATTCTTTATCTGATCATACATGTCTGTAAAGATTACTTTTGGAAAAAAAGAACAAACACATTGGCTTTCACCGCTGCTTGGAGGGATTATTTCCTTTCTGCTTTCTGCCACAGCTTTTTGGTTTCTGTTGAGTGATGAAGAAGTTCAGGGCGGCATACCTTTTTTGCCTGATCATATCAACACAACGATCGGCCAAATTTTCGTTGCTGCAGGTGGAATATTTACAGCACTTTTGGGATTGTATGCTTTTTATGAGTTTTCAAAAATGGTAAAAAAAGCAAAATAAAACCGGTTGGTTAATCATATAATCATCCAATTCACCGATTCCTGATTGTAAATCATCAGTCAGCAGTAATTTATTGAAAATGCAGATATTGACTTTAAAATCACCTAATAAATAGGGTACATAATCATTATCTATGTGACTTGAACCCAGCTGATTTTTAGCTTTGAAATGTCAACTATAATTAATGAAAAAATTCAAGGATGGATAAAAAAGATTCTCAAAACAGTGCTAACAGTGAAAGTAAATGTCCGTTTCACAGCGGAGTAGTTAAGGATACGGCCGGATCAGGAACAAGAATCCGGGACTGGTGGCCCAACAGGCTGAATCTCGATATTTTGCGTCAGCACTCACCTAAATCAGATCCTTTTGGTGAGGAATTCAACTATGCTGATGAGTTCAACAGCCTGGATTATGATGCCGTTAAAAAAGATCTAAACGAATTGATGACTGATTCCCAGGATTGGTGGCCCGCAGACTGGGGGCATTACGGCCCGTTGATGATCCGTATGGCCTGGCATAGTGCCGGAACGTACCGGGTTGCCGACGGACGTGGCGGCGGAAGCACAGGAAATCAGCGGTTTGCACCGGTCAATAGCTGGCCCGATAACGTGAGCCTCGACAAAGCCCGGCGCCTGCTTTGGCCAATCAAAGAAAAATATGGCAGAAAGCTCTCATGGGCCGACCTGATGATTCTTGCCGGCAACGTTGCCTTGGAGTCGATGGGCTTTAAAACATTCGGATTCGGCGGCGGCCGGGTTGATGTTTGGGAACCGGAAAAAGATATCAACTGGGGGCCTGAACACGAATGGCTGGCCGATGAGCGGCATGATGAAGACGGCAACCTGAAGGGAAGACTTGCTGCAGACCACATGGGTCTCATTTACGTGAACCCGGAAGGGCCAAACGGTGAACCCGATCCTAAAAAAGCAGCCAAATTCATCCGTCAGTCTTTCCGCAGAATGGCTATGGATGACGAAGAAACCGTTGCCCTGATTGCGGGCGGGCACACATTCGGCAAAGTTCACGGTGCAGCTCCCGAAGAGCACCTCGGTGCAGATCCTGAGAAAGCACCCATAGAAGAGATGGGACTTGGCTGGAAGAGCGATTATGGAACCGGAAAAGGCGCCGATACCATCACCAGCGGACTGGAAGGTGCATGGACAAACGAACCAATAAAATGGGACATGGGCTTTTTTGAAAACCTGTTTGAATATGAGTGGGAACTGACAAAAAGCCCGGCAGGAAAATGGCAGTGGCAGCCGAAAGACGGCGCAGGCGATGGCACGGTACCCGATGCCCACATCGAAGGGAAAAAGAATCCGCCGATGATGCTGACCACAGATCTTGCGCTGATTGAAGACCCTGAGTACAGAAAAATCTCTGAGAAATTTTATAATGACCCGGAATACTTCGCCGATGCCTTCGCTCGTGCCTGGTTCAAGCTGGTGCACCGTGATATGGGGCCAAAATCCCGCTATCTCGGCCCTGAAGTTCCGGAAGAAGACCTGATCTGGCAGGACCCGGTTCCTGAAGCAGATCATGATCTGATCAACGAGAACGATATCGAAGAACTGAAAGGAAAAATTCTTGACACCGGGCTTTCCGTTAACGAGCTGGTTTCTACGGCCTGGGCTTCTGCATCAACCTACCGCGATTCGGATAAGCGAGGCGGCGCAAACGGTGCAAGGATTCGTCTCGAACCACAGAAAAACTGGGAAGTAAACAATCCAAGGCAGCTTGAAAAAGTGCTCGGCAAACTCGAAGAAATTCAAAAAGAGTTTAATGGCGCTCAGTCAGGAAACAAGAAAGTATCACTTGCAGACCTGATCGTACTCGGCGGAGCTGCTGCAATTGAAAAAGCAGCGGAAAATGCGGGGCATGATGTAACCGTGCCGTTCACTCCAGGCAGGACAGATGCTTCTGCAGAGCAGACCGAGGTTGAATCTTTCGAATGGCTGAAACCTGAAGCCGACGGTTTCCGAAACTATTTTAAACCGCACGCACGCAGAAACGAAACGGCTGAAGAGATGCTTGTAGACAAGGCCCAGCTTATGACGTTAAGTATCCCGGAAATGACGGCCCTGATTGGCGGAATGCGTGTGTTGGATACAAACTGGGACGGAACCAGGCATGGCGTATTTACAGAAAAGCCGGGTACACTTTCAAACGATTTCTTCAAAAATCTGCTCGACCTGAGGTATGAGTGGAAAGCAACGTCTGATGAAGGAGAATTGTTTGAAGCCCGCGATCGTGACTCCGGCAAAGTTAAATGGACTGCCACCCGTGCAGACCTGATCTTTGGTTCAAACTCTGAACTGAGAGCCGTTGCCGAGGTGTACGGAAGCTCAGATTCTGATGGAAAATTCCTCAGTAACTTCGTAAAAGCCTGGGACAAAGTGATGAACCTGGATCGTTTCGATCTGAAGTAACCGGGTTTTTAAAATCATCCATCTTTTGCAAAAGGCGGCCTGTTCTCAGGCTGCCTTTTTTTATGTACATTCAGAAAAAGGTTCTACTGAAAATTTGTGGGAAAATTTGGTTGATAGTTCAAATACATCCCCTCTTGAGAGGGGCACATTTTTTGAACGCGACAGCGCTCATTTTTTGAACACGAAGTGAAATGTGAAGATGAAAGTCCGGCGACTGACGGACGGTTCATCGAACGAGGCCTGCCTGCACGTAGCCTCTAAATATTTGATTACTTGATTTAATTAAGTTTCGGCGAAGGCAGGGGTGTGTCCCTGAATAAGGCTTCGTACCCCAAATAACACACCCCTTGTCAGTCAAAAAACCACGACAAGTCGTGTTTTTGACTAACTTCTCCCCTCTCAAGAGGGGATTCGTTTTACCCACAAAGTTTTCATTAGAACAAAAAAAATGAGATGTACACTGGATTTCTCAAAATGAATTTAATGGTGATAAAGGTTCGAAACTCATCTTCTTTCATCTGCGTAAAGCCGGGAAAATTTATCGAATTGTATGAGTAAACAATCACTGAAAATTTTCAGGCTTCTTCCTTACATGATCCTCATAACCTTAATAGTTATGATGATTGTTGAATATCTGGGATGGAAAATTATCCAGCATTCAACGGGTGATTTTTTGTTTCCGGGATTCGTATCCCGGGAAGTTATGGCGAGTGTTTTAATGAACTCTCTCGGAGCCATTCTTTTCGGATTTCTTTTTTCCGCAATTTCAATGATCATCCCATCACTACGGAAAAATTGGAGAAAGATCATTCACATCCCTGTTTGGATTGGTATTGTGGTTTTTAATCTCTACATGATTGTTCTTGTTAGTATTGGCCTTTTTCAAATTTGAAATCAAATCCAGTGACACTGTCCTTTATTTAAAAAGTCTTCAAACTATTCTTGAGGATACGGGCTCTCCACTACTCCAAGCTGTGTCCAGAAGCCGAGCTCATACCAGTTGTAGGTAACCCCTGCGAGGTGGCCATCTTGCACATCGATCAGCAGGAGATTCGATTTACTTGACTCCAAAGATGGCACGAGCGGCCGATGGCTTGAAGAACGCAGGTTCACTGATACTCCACGGGTTCGAGAAGGAATTCGATCTCCCAGGCGTGCACGGAGTAGACGCTCTCCAGGCTCTGCTCTGAAAAGAAGGTGTTTCCGGTCACCGAGGCTTCGCCGGGCATAATGTCGTAGTCAGAGATTATGACATCGACCACCCCTGTGACCCGGCCGTTTTCAACGCCGAAGATGCGCGCATCAAAGCCTTCTGCAGGACCCGGGGACCCGGCTACATGGGAATCCATTGTGATCTTTTCACCGCCACCGATTGCATGGGCCAGTCCCGTTCGCACCGTGTCGGCTGGCTCGTTTACTTCGTGTGTCACGTCGCTGAGTTCGGTTTGTGCAATCCCAAGCTCATGCAGGGTCTCAACGAGGGTCGGGCTTGAAGTAAAGAGCTGGACCGGTACGGTGTATAACTCCACATCATCAGATCTGTACGCCTCGGGTGGGACTACGAGTATATCCACCCACACCATGTTGAGCGGATCTTCCTTCTCGTGAATGGGCTTGCAGTCGATAGACCACACATAGAGCGGAGCGATATCACCAGAGGTGGCCACGTTTTCAGGCTCGAACCCCTCGGGCAGATAGATTTCGAATCCTTCGGGCAGGTAGGCTTCGGCATCGCTGGCCGGGAGAATGAAGACGCCAAGCTGCTCGTAACACGCTTCGAGAACGACGGATTCGGGAAGCATTTCTGCACCGGTTTCCGTCAATAGTCCTTCAAGAATATCGAAGTTCATGGAGTTGAAGACCTCGATATAGCTGGTGGCCAGCTCTTGGTTTAGAGCTGCCGCCGAATCGTGATCAGACTGTTGAAATGAGGAAGCACTAAATACCAACCCAAAAATGAGTATAAAAATTGTTATTGAAAAGTGTGATGTAGCTTTTTGTTCTTTCATGATCTTCTTGATTTTGTGTTATATGTAAGTCGTCCCGAGTTAATTCGGGATGACAACTCTGTATTTGGATTTTTTCTTTGTTCTCTATAGTCGAAACAGGAGATTCGGATTACTTTACCTCTAACACCCCCATCATTCCCTGGTCTTCGTGGTCGAGGATGTGGCAGTGGAACATCCACTTGCCCGGGTAGTTGTCGTATCGGACGATAAAACGAGCCGATTCAAAGCCGGGCACGTTGATGGTATCCTCCCATTTTCTCTGTTCAACCGGCTCGCCGTTGCGGTCGATTACCTGGAACTGAAATCCGTGTAGATGAAACGGATGATCCATTCCCACCAGGTTCTGGACATCCCAGATTTCGGTGGCACCCAGCTCTGCGGTTTCATCCACCCGGTTCATATCCATCGTTTTGCTGTTGATCTTGCCGTTGGTCATTCGCATCACCCGCGTTTCGGTGGCATCCTCAATGTTCAGTTCAGGAATTTTTCGCAGGGTTACCGGCATTTCAAAGGGTTCCAGAACAGGATTCTCATTGGTGTAACGGAGAGTCAGCAGGTCGTTGGTTTCGTCCCAGTTCGATGGGCGAAACATCGGCATATACCGGTCGTAGGGCAGGTCCCGGAGGATCACTTTGCTTCCGGGTTCACCGGTTCCATAGACGAGCAGTTCGGCCCGTTCCCCGTTTGAGAGGATAATTTCATCCACTTCCCTGGGGTGCTCAAACAATCCGCCATCGCTGCCGATGTGTGTGAAAGTGTGGCCTTCAAGTGCAAGCCGGTACATTCGCGCACCGGATGCATTCACAATTCGCCACCGCTGAACTTCTCCGCTGCGGATGGATAGCTCCGGCATCACTTCATCATTTACAAACAGCACGTCCCCTTCCCGGCCGTTCATATCATCCACGCGTTCCTGGCGTGAACCGGGTTCTGCAAATTCGATTTCCCCCTCTTCATCAAACCGGTTGTCAGATAAAATCAACAATCGTTCAGTCAGTGTATCGGGCAGCGGATCATTGGGATCGCTGATAATGATCCCGCCGTACAACCCCATGCCTACCTGCCAGGCGGTGCGATGGTGCGGATGCGGATGATACCAGTAGGTTCCCGCTGTACCTTCATGAATTTTGAATGTATAAGTGAAGGTTTCTCCGGGCTCTACGGGATGAAATGGGCTGCCGTCCATGATGAAAGGCAGATGAATGCCATGCCAGTGAACGGTGGTTTTTTCGGGCAGATTATTTTTGAAGTGGATGATGACGCTGTCACCCTCTGAGGCTTTCAAAAGCGGTCCGGGAATTCGTCCGTTATAGGCGTATACATCAGATTTTACACCCGGTTTCAGGGAAATCCGTTCTTTGGAAGCCGTCAGTTCCACCTCCACAATTCCCGGTTCTGAAGAAAGGTTCTCCAGAACGGGATGGCCGGCAATTGTATCTTCAGTAGTTATCTCAGAGTCTGCTTGGGAATGTTGCATAACACCGGCCATACTGATTGCAGAGAATAATAGTATTGGCAAGATTACTGCCGGGAGAAAACGTTTTGAAGTAAGTAGTTTCAAATATCTCATACTATTATGGGTTTTTTTGATTGAAATGGTGGATGATCGATTTCAAATAATCGGTATCAACGGAGGCGACGAATCTACGGTTCAATGGTGATTTCCTGCCACACATCGGCCGTTAGCTCCACTTCCACAATTCCGGATACATTGAAGAAATTCTCCGGCAGGGGTTACGCTCAGGAACGCCTCGAGTCTATTCCCCAGGGTTATTCATCATAGCTAAGCTGGAATCGGTTAGTTGAAACATTAATCGTCATCGAGGTCCGGGCCGTAAGCCGCCTCGCCGGGCAATGCGGTCCCCTGCCAGCCGACCATCTGCCAGCGGTCGTCCTCTTTCACCCAGATCATTGTGTGGCGCACGACGACAGTTCCGAGATCTCCCTCAGAGCTCACATACTTCGAGCGTCCTGTGATCACGGCGGTGTTCCCGAACTGCCGAACGCGCGTTTCGTCGTTGATGATCTCCTCCACAACGGGCGGCCGGGCGGCCTCGATCATCTCCACTGCGTCCTGCTTGTCGGAGTAGCTGGCATCAGCGTTGATGGACAGGAAATCGTCCGAATAAAGTCGATCGATGGTTTCCGCGTCCCCCGGCAGCTCCGTGGCATCAAACACCTCCCGTTCCAGTTGCTTGAAGAACTCTTCGTCGTAGTCCTCGGCCAGTTCTTCGTTTTGGCTGGCAGAAGTTTCGCTGTCACTGTTTCGGGGCTCACACGATAATAGTAATAGAACTGCTGTAGCTATAGTAAAAAAGGAAATTACTCGAATGTGTCTCATTTCTGATCCTCCATTAATTTTTTAAAGTTGACTTAGTGTAGGTGTAATAAATGATTTCTTACTCAATATTCACTTCCTGCATGACGCCAAGGTGTCCGGTGATCTCGGAGACAAAAAGATAGCGGCCGGGCTCCAGGTCGAGCGTGAAGTAGCCGGTATCGCCTTCCGGGAGGATGTTTTTACCTCCGAGCAGTGTAGCCGGGGCAGGCGGCCAGAGGCCGTCGCGTTCCAACCACGGGAGCCAATCCAATACGTCTTGTACACTCTCCTCTTCATTAAGGCGAGCAACGTGCACGTTATGGTAGTTGCCCTCCTCGAAATGGACCGCTACGGTGTGTTGACCCGGTGTTAGCTCACCATCGATATCCATTACGTAGTTAGAGAGCGTGATGTCGATATCCGCCTTGGGAGGAAGTGCTTCCGAGCGTTCCTCGGCCACAATGAGCTCACGCACCATTCCCTCCATGGCGTGCAATTCACCGTCCTCCGTCTTTACATAACACTCCATCACATATGTGCCGGGAGGTAGCTTCATGATGACTTCGGTGCTGCGCCCTGCGTCGATGAAACCGACGCCTCCCATCCACCGAGCATCATGGAACCATTCCGGTAAACTGGCCACCTGTTGAGCCTCTGAGGGGCCCATTCCGTCATCTCTGGCAGCCATCCACATTTCATTCACCGGTGGGTAGACTTCCCCGGCGAAGTGATCGAACGTTTTGCCTTCCGGAAGAAGATGGAAAAGGAGCATGTGCGGCTCGTCTCCATCATTGGTGAACTTGATGGTCGTCCACCCGGATGGTATTTCGTCAGGAGCATCAAAGGCATAGTCGGTCGCGATTATTTCGATGAACTCTCGCTCTGTGCTTGTAACGGTGTCCGACGCCTTCTGCCCAAGGCAGGGGCTCAGGTATCCTGCGGTTATTGCAATAACAAGGACTATCACGTAATTACGGTGCATAACTTTACGAAATTAGTTGCGGTTACGACAACCATTTCGGGCTGTACGCTCATTCTCGCCATCTTCCTAATGTGGATACCGGTGAAGGGTGTACAAATTGTCTTTATGAAGAGTGCACAGGGGCGCCAATTGCTCGAACGCTTCTGGAGCCTTCTCCTGGGATCGTTCAGCAAATTCGCTCCACACTTCCACAAAGCCTGCGTGGTCGTCGGTTTCGATAAAGAAGTTGAAGTTGTATTCATCGCCCCAAAGGTGCGTGAGTATGCCCCAGTCAATAATCTCGCCTGCCTCCCGCATCTCATTGAGGATAGGTGCCAGGCTCTCGTCCCAGATCTCTGAAACTTCACTCATATTTTCCTGTGGGCACACATTCTGATTGAGCATCATAAAAGTGGTTTCCCGCTCGGGCTCGTCTTCGTTGTTCATCGCCTCCTGCCCGAAAGCAGGGGGTACAAGCATGAGGGAGACAAATGTAAGGGTGAACAAAACGGTGAAAATGGATGATAAATTAGTCATGTCGATTCCTCCTTTGTAGTAGTTGATTGTTGTTTTGATGCTCGGGATAGAGGGGATGGAGATGTCTGGATTCCACGTCATTGCCGTGAAATCGGGTTATGGCTCCATCGTTACCTCCTTAAGAACTCAATATGATTTGAGAAATTTGAATTCAGAGCTAAAAACCCTCTTGTTACTTGCGATGGAGGGAAGGCTCTTTTTCAAAAAGTTAATCTCGGATTCAGGCTTTTTAGTGTTTACCTGTGGTCAAGTGTTCTTGTTGGCATTCATCTTATATTGATTATGAAGAAAGACTCTTGCTTACTCAATTCTAACATCCTGTACAACTCCCAAAAAACCGGTGTACTCAGAAAGAAATATGTAGCGTCCGGATTTCAGTTCTGTGGTAAAGTAGGTTGTTGCACCGGCAGGCATCAGATGCATTCCGCCTGCAAATGTGAAGGGGCTCGGTGTACGAAGCCCGTCTACTTCAAAAAAGTTAATAAAGTGCAATAGTTCATCTACATCTGCACCCTCATCTACCCGAACCACATGCACATTGTGGCCAAATCCCTCTTCCGGATTTTCAACTACATGAACTGAAAATGTGTGCTTGCCGGGAGTCAGGTCTCCCTGAATATCCATTTCAAAATTGGAAAGGGTGATGTTGATATCAGCCTCAGGCGGTGTAGTGCCGGATTGCCTTTCAGTTACAGTTAATTCCCGTAACATTCCTTCCACTGAGTGCATCTCTCCCTCTTCATTTTTAAAATAGCACTCCAGGATATAGGTGCCGGGATCAAGGCGCAGCATGATCTCCGTACTTTCACCGGCCGGAACAATTCCGGTTCCTCCCATAAATTCAATGCCGGCAAACCATTCGGGAAGATTTGGCATCAGCTTTTCAAACACCAATTCCTGTTCCAGGCCATCGTCCCGTAATGCATACCATACTTCGTTGAAAGGCATAACAATTTGGGTTGTGTAATCATCAAGATTTTTACCGTCGGGTATTTTAGCCAATAACAAAAAATGATCTTCATTTCCATGGTTTTCAAACTGAATGGTTGTCCAGCCCGACGGGATTTGACCAGGAGCCTGGTAAGCGTAATCTTCTGCTATGACCGTAATAGAATGATCAGAGTGATCCGCTGAAGAAGAGTGATTTTGACCATGGGCTGATTGGAATACTAACCCGGTAATAATTACCGAAAAAGCGAGTAGTTTTATTATCTGTACCATATTTTTTGTGTTTAATGACCGGTTATACATTTTTACTCTCTGCTTGAATTTACCTGCTTATTTTACCTCTTTTTAAATAAAAAAATTAAAGCCTGCAATATCAAAATTTAATAAGTGCAATAATTTCAAAAATAAAGCACCAAGTTACTTGTAAATATTCGATTTAATTGCTCATTCAGGTGCATACATTTTAATTTTTGTAAAAAGAAAAGAGTATCATATTTAACAAGCTCTGGTATTAATCCGGAGCTTTCTCAAAATATATTAATCGCCAACTGACCGGCCGCTATCGCTTGAACTGCGTCAATAAATGTTGCCGGTATTTTCAAAATTTGCACTTTAGCCCATTTACCGTTTTCGTTCACTCGATCATATCTGTTATTTTAAACTGTTCTTCTGGAATTGTTGGTTTAACCTGAACTCGAGATAAAAATGATGATAATTGGTTAAATGCGTCATATTGAGCGCAATTCCGATGGTGCTTTTCCAACGGAATGAAGTCGAAATATGGAGTTTTCGACTTCGTTCCGACCAAAAAACGGTCGAAACTGCGCCTGTCTGCTGGCAAGGCAGGCTCAAACTGACGAGACCTTCAATTTATGTCGAACTCACGTTGGTTTAATAAATTCAAAACCTGTCAGCAGTCCGGATAATCCGGATATACTGACAGGCTGCCATAATCAGATTAGAGCGAGTTTAAAGTCTAAAGGCTGGACATTACACCACTGATAATTTAGCTCTGTGCCGTAATGAACAGTACCGCTCCGGGTTTTACTGTCATATCTGATTCCCGATGATCCGGGTTTGGCACAAGAAGCAAGCCAATTCCTATGGGACTATCCATTCCTGCCGAAGCCCGCTGCATTAATCGCCCGGCATTTCGTGAAAATTCTCTTTTGGCTTCATTCAAAGAAAATGGCCCAGCTACACCGCCGGGAAATAGTGTATCACCGGGAATAAATGAATCTCCCGGAATAAATGAATCTCCCGGAATAAATCTGCTTAAAACCGATACTACATCACGGGAACGCAATGGAGAAGGCCTCTCTCCAAGTTGTACTTCTACAGCTTGTTCCCGTATGATTCGTCCGTTAGAGTCTAATATCATTATGAGTAATTGAGGAGGCAACACTCTTGCCGAACGCCCCATCTGAACAGAACCCTGTACATTTTCTGAGATCCAGCGTCCAAATTCCTCTGCAGTTACCCCTCCTCTTTGACCGGCTTGCCTGTGAAGAGAACTGTAGGCAGATTCATTCACAACAAAATTAAGAGTGATATTCTCTGTTTTTTCATTCGCAACTTCCATCCCGGATTTCTCTGTGTCCACCGGTACCATTGCCATTCCTATAATTGCTGATATTGCAAATCCTGCTGCTATTAATTGTGTTTTCATTGCTCAATGATTTATTAAGATTTCAATTCATGGCGAACATACAGAATTACTCTTGGCTTCCTCTGTTTTATCTATTAGATTACTATCAAAGACTACTTAGTCCTTAAACTATGATTCGCCTGAGCATTTTAGGCCCGGCAGAATTACGCAACCAGCATGGGGTACTTGAGCATTCTTTTCTTGCCGGCCCAAAACGTCTTGCCTTACTTTCTTTTCTGGTTTTAAACCGGACGGATGGATTTCTGCGAAGAGATAAAATGCTTCCCTTTCTCTGGCCTGAAAAAGGCCAAAAAAGTGCCCGCAACTTATTAAGCAATATGCTTTATCACATCCGGAAATCTCTTGGAGGTGATATCATTATTACCAGGGGAACAGAGGAGCTAAGGATAAACCAAGACCTGATTAGGTGTGACGCCATTGAATTTGAAACTTCTTTTAATGAAGGAAAATGGAAACACGCGATTGATCTTTACAGGGGCAAACTTCTTGACGGGCTATTTATTCCGAATGCCTCTTCCGACTTTGAACAATGGTTAGATCTTGAAAGAGAAAATTTTCACCGGATGTATACCGAATCTCTTGAGCAGATTGCTGAGAAGGCTGAGAAAAAACAAAACTATAATGAAGCAGCTACATGGTGGAAATCTCTTGCTTCTGAAAACCCATTTGAAACCCGCATTACCGAACGGTGGATCAGAGCGCTTGCTGCTACAGGAAAACTTAGTGAAGCCAAACGCCGCGCGGAGGAACACGGGATATTTCTTGAAAATGAGCTTGGCGAAGATCGCACAAAAGTGATTCAGAAGCTGACCCGAAATTTAGATCAATTTCAAAAAGAAGCTGAAATTGAATCAAACGGGTTTGGGAAATCAACCAGTGATAAGAATATTACTTCCATAGCAGTTCTGCCATTCGAGGAGTTGGCACAAGACACAGACTCATCGAATTTTGCAAACGGATTACATCACGATTTACTGACCAGGCTTTCGGGTGTGGCCGGTTTAAAAGTTATATCCAGAACTTCCGTTTTACGATACAGGAATTTACAAAAATCTATTGCTGAAATTGCCTCTGAACTAAATGTAGATTATATCGTGGAGGGAGGTATTCAAAAATCGGGCGGACAAATGCGGCTGCATATCCAGGTTATTGATACTAAAACAGACGGACATACCTTGGCAGAAACCTATGACCGAAAACTGAACAAAACCAATTTTTTTGATGTACAATCCGATCTTGCAGAAAAGATTGCCGAAGCATTTCAAACAAACCTCTCCCCAAAAGAAAAAGAAAGATTAGCAGAATGGACACCAACCAAAAGTATCAGTGCGTATCGATTTTATACGATGGGCAGGCTGAAGCTTGATCAGCGTACAAAAAAGAGTATGCAAAGATCACTGCATTACTTTAACCAGGCTGTTGA